>Ga0315277_10000024_pt1 | contig 225993 bp, 188 predicted proteins | sample YL17G05_15_MG_FD_203695 | JGI IMG/M metagenome (GOLD analysis project Ga0315277, IMG submission 203695) | Sediment microbial communities from Yellowstone Lake, YNP, Wyoming, USA - YL17G05_15 | ecosystem: Environmental > Aquatic > Freshwater > Lake > Sediment | place: USA: Wyoming | collected...
CTCTCAAGGCGGCCTGTCAGCGAAGCAAAGAACTCTCGATATAAAAAAGTATATGCAACAACAAAAAGCGTTTACGCTGATAGAGCTTCTTGTGGTTATAGCGATAATTGCGCTGCTGATGGCGATACTGGTGCCGGTATTAAGCGGGGCAAGGCGACAGGCACAGGGGGCGGTATGCAAGAGCAACCTGCGTCAGGTCGGTCTGGCGGCGCACTTTTACACCGAGCGTTCTGACGGGCTGATTCCACGGGGGACCTCGACAGTCGAGACGACGTGGTTTCAACTCTTTATGCCTTATCTGGCGGAGCGTCCCATTGACAACGACTATCGGCACGTAAAGATATATCGCTGTCCGAGCTATCCGGACAAGGAGCAGACGATTTGCTTTGTGAATAATGCGTGGGAGTTCACCGACCCGTGCGATATTCTTGGACATCCGATAGACAAGCCGACAAATATTTTTGCCCTTAGGCGGCTGGACAGCACAATTTACATAGCGGACAACGAGAGTGGCCCGTGGCGTGACATTATCAGAAAACCTTCGGACTGGGGCTGGCATATGTGCGACGTATGGAGCGTCGATCATCTGCCCACGAATGTCAAACCGGCTCAGGCGCGGTGGGATGGCAGGCGTATTGCACGGGCCAGGCACAATAAGGGCAAACAGAGGACGGGCTGTCACTGTCTTTTCCTTGACTGGCACGTAGAGTGGGTGGAAGCGGATAAGATGACAGTCGAAATGTGGAGGTTCCGGCGGTAGGCAGGACCAGCGGCATCTTCGATACGGAGAAGCTGGCTCGCCACCGACAGCTATTCAACCACAATGGCCTCGACGGGGCACTCGTCAGCGGCCTGTTGGACAGCGTCCTCGTGTTCAGCCGGGACTTCAGACGATTTGACCTGCGCCATATCGGGGCCCATTTCGAAGACCTCCGGGCAGGTATCGCAGCACAAACCGCACGCCGTGCAGGTATCCTCAATTCTGACTTTCATACCTGGCTCCCTTATGTAAGGTTCTTTTTTTCCGCTCCAGTCATCCTATTAGCTGAATAGCTGATTATATTCAGCCAAAAAACGCCGTAAAGCAATGTTTCTCTGGAAATTATTTGCCCTGTTGTTATACTCCTGTCGTCAGAATAGTAAATGGAAAATTGAAAATAGTAAATCGAAATTACCGGCCGGGTCCCATGCAGGCCGACCCGTGAACCTGGTCAGGCGGGGAACCGTGCAGCCATAAGCGTGTGTTGGCAGTGCCGTGGCAAACCCGGCCGGAATTTTCATTGATGATTGATAATAGATTATTGATGATTGTAAATAGACAGCGACGAACTCAAGAAAAGAACAAATGATTTCGCCCATCGTTGCGTTAAACTTGCTGTGGCATTGCCTGATACGCCGTTGGGCAGACACGTTCGCAGGCAGTTAATTAAGTGCGGGACTTCAGTTGGCGCAAATTATCGGGCGGCCTGTCTTGCACAATCGAAAACAGATTTTGCTTTCAAGCTGAGCATTGTGACAGAAGAAGCCGATGAGTCCGCCTTTTGGCTGGAGTTTATAATTTGTGAAAAACTCCTTAAGGAAAAGCTGGTTTTTCCATTGCTTATAGAGTCGGAAGAACTGACGAAAATTTTTGTTAAATCGAGGAAGACAGTGAAAAGCAGGAGTTCAGAATTTGCCGGCAGGCAATAAATAATCAATAATCAATTATCAATAATCAATCAGTTATGGCCTATACAGTGCTCGCTCGCAAATATCGCTCGCAAACCTTCGACGAAGTCGTTGGGCAGGAGCCGATTGCGCAGACGCTCAAGAATGCAATCAAGACTGACCGGGTTGCGCATGCGTACCTTTTCACGGGGACGCGGGGTGTAGGCAAGACGACGATGGCGAGGATTCTTGCAAAGGCGCTGAATTGTCTTAAAGCAGATAAGCCGACGGTCGAGCCGTGCTGCAAGTGCGACAGTTGCATCAACGTGAATCTGGGCGAGGATATAGACGTAATCGAAATTGACGGGGCCTCAAACAACGGCGTCGAAGAGGTCAGACGCCTGCGCGAAAACGCAATTTATCGGCCTGCACGCGCCAGGTTCAAAATCTATATCATCGATGAAGTGCATATGCTCAGCCCCAACGCCTTTAATGCGCTATTGAAAATCCTCGAAGAGCCGCCCAGCCACGTAAAATTTATCTTTGCAACAACCGAGCCGGGCAAGGTCATTCCGACCGTTCAGTCGCGGTGCCAGCGGTTTGATTTCAGAAATATCTCGCCTGCGATGATTGCCGGACAGCTTAAAGCCATTTTGAACCAGGAGAAAATAAAATACGACGAGGACCTCGTTTTGGCATTGGCCAAACTTGCTAATGGCTCAATGCGCGACGGCCTGAGTTTGCTCGACCGGCTGATAAGCACGGGCGTTGAGCCGTTGTCGGCGAAACTTCTCGAAGAGTATCTTGGCTGTCCGAACAGCGAGAAGGTTCATAATCTTCTTGTCAAAATCGCCGACAGCGACGCCGGTGGGACACTGGCAGGGGTTGAGGATTTGGTTACAACCGGGCTTAGCGAGGTGCAGGTTGCGGATGCTCTTGTGGATTATATGCGAGACCTTATGCTGATAAAGGCCGGGGGAGCCGATAACCAGACGTTGATTTTGAGCACTCAGCAGAAGGAGCAGGCAGCAGCACTGGCGGGCAAGTTTGATATAGCCGCGCTTATCTATAATATAACCGCACTTGAGAAGCTTCGATGGTCGCTGAAGAACAGCGACACGGCGAGGGCGCTTCTCGATGCTGCGATACTGCGGCTTGCGCTCAGCGAGCATTTTATCAACGTCGATGCACTTGTGTCACAACCACAGCAGGCGGCCGTTAAAAAAAAACAATTGACCGACCTTGACAAGCCCGCATCGGCGACGCCGACAATCCCATCCGCCATACCGGCTGGTACGCCGCCGAGCGCTGAATCAAACTCAATAAGAAACAATTGGCAGGATATCTTAAAGCTCATCGCAGATAAACTTGGCCAGGGCACAGCGGGTCTGTTGTCCGCGGCGCAGCCCGCAACCGAGCAGGACAATGTTATTACACTGATGTTTCCCGCCTCGTGCCAGACGCACAAGAAGATGTGCGAGAGCAATGGGCGATTGGAGCAGATTCAGTCGCTGCTTTGCGATTACTGTAAGAGACCTGTTACCGTGAAGGTGAAACTTTCGGATGAAGTCGGGCAGCAAAGCGCGCTTGCTGCAGCGGCGCCGAAGGGCGCAAGCCAGCGGCAAAACGAGCTGATTAACGACCCTGCGGTAAAAACAGTTGTGCTGGGACTGGATGCGACAATAACCGGTATCGATGATAAGTAGTGTTGTTCTTACAGGGAGACAGGAAAATGGCAAGCGGTCAAACACATCTTCTGCCGCAAGGGCGAATAGCGTCCATTGACGCATTGCGTGGATTCGATATGTTCTGGATTATCGGCGGCGGAACACTGTTCGAGGCGCTGCCGAAGATTTGGAAAAATCCCTTAACCGAGACAATTCAGCAGCAGCTTGAGCACGTTGAATGGCAGGGATTTCACTTTGAGGACCTGATATTTCCGCTGTTTCTTTTCATAATGGGGACGGTTTTACCTTTTTCAATTTCGCGGCGTTTGCAGCAGGGGCATAGTCGAAAGACGCTCTTTCTCCACATTCTGACGCGCAGCGCGGTACTGATTTTGTTAGGATTGATTTTTAACGGGCTGTTGCGGTTAAGCTTTGACCAGATGCGCTGGCCCGGCGTGCTCCAGCGAATTGGACTGTGTTATTTCTTTGCTGGTTTAGTGGTGATGTACACCAGCCGGATGATGCAGGCCGTAGTGGCGATATGGCTGTTAGTCGGGTATTGGGCCTTGGTGATGTTTGTTCCAGTGCCCGGGTACGGCGCCGGTGTAATCACGCCTGAAGGGTGTCTGCCCGCGTATATCGACCGGCTGCTGATTCCCGGCAAATTCTGCTGCTTTACATACGGGGACAACGAGGGGCTTGCCTCCACGATACCGGCAATTTCAACCGTGCTGATAGGGGCGTTGGCGGGCGGCTGGCTTGGCTCAGGCCGGTCCGGCAACATTAAGGCAATTGTTTTGGGCATTGCCGGCATCGGCTGTCTGGCGTTGGGGTATTTGTGGGGATTTTCATTTCCGATTATCAAGGTTATATGGACAAGCTCTTATGTCCTTTTTGCCGCGGGCTGGTCGCTGCTTCTGCTTGCTGTCTTCTACTGGATAATCGACGTGAGAAAGTGTTCCGCCTGGGCATTCTTCTTTGCCGTCATAGGAGCCAATCCCATCACGATATACTTCCTCCAGAGTTTTGTGAACTTCGACGGTATCGCTAATTTCTTCGTCGGGGGTATTGCCGAGTACGCAGGCATAATCAAGCCGCTGGTTCCGGCGTTCAGCGTGCTGATGGTCAAGTGGTTGCTGCTGTTCTTTTTGTACCGGCATAAGATATTCTTTAAAGTGTAAATAAAAGAACAGAAATCAAGGGTGAGTTATGAAGCGATTTGGCAGCACCGCGATATTCGCAGTTTTTGGGGCTGTTTTGATTTTGCTGCAAGCGTCTGCTGTAGAGTCGCGGCCGGAGGAGATGGCAATTGCAAAGGACTGGATAAACACGAATCTTGAGCCGAATGCGCCGGTTCCGCCCTTTACTTTCTCCTACGGGAGCCAATCGTCAAACGAGTTTCTCAGGGGCTGGCGCTGCGGCACCAGAGACCGAAAACTCAATGAGAATCGCTCCGCTCGAACTCTTACCTTTACCGACCCGAACACGGGTCTGCAACTTAAATGCGAGAGCGTAGAGTACAACGATTTCCCTACCATCGAGTGGACGCTCTACTTCAAGAACACCGGCTCGCAAGACACCCCCGTAATCTCCAACATAAGAGCCGTCAACACCATATTCACCCGGCCAGACACAGGAGAGTTCGTCCTCCATCGCCACGCAGGCAGCCAGGCAACCTCCGATGACTACCGACCGTTCACCAGCCGCCTCGGTCCTAACTTTCGACGCGGTCTCGGTTCTAAAGGCGGCCGAGGCAGTGACACCAACTGGCCGTACTTCAATATCGAATGGCCCGACGGCGGTGTCATAGTTGCAATCGGCTGGCCGGGACAATGGACCGCAATCTTTGAACGCGACGACAAAAATCACCTGAACTTCACCGCAGGACAGGAACAAACATACTTCAAACTTTTACCCGGTGAGGAAGTCCGCTCGCCCCTCATCGTCATCCAGTTCTACCGAGGCGACTGGCTTCGCGGACAAAATATATGGCGACAATGGATGCTCAAACACAACGTACCGCGCCTTAACGGCAAGCTCCCGCCGCCAATGCTCAGTGCTTCCAGCGGTGGGCAGTTCAACGAAATGCAGGGAGCTAACGAGCAGAACCAGAAACAGTTCATCGACGGCTACATAGACAATCGTCTCAAGATTGACTTCTGGTGGATGGACGCCGGCTGGTATGTGAACGGCACCAGCTGGCCTAACGTCGGCACTTGGGAGGTTGACCGCACACGCTTCCCCAACGGCCTCCGCGCCGTAAGCGACCACGCCCATTCGCGCGACGTCAACATCCTCATCTGGTTCGAGCCGGAGCGCGTCACCCCCAACACCTGGCTCTACAAAGAGCACCCCGAATGGCTCCTTGGCCCTGATGGCCAGCAGAAACTTTTAGACCTCGGCAACGACCGGGCCCGCGAGTGGCTCATCAATCACATCGACAAAATGCTCACCGACGAGGGCATCGACATCTATCGCCAGGATTTTAACTTTGAACCGCTGTGGTACTGGCGGGCAAATGATGCCAACGACCGACGCGGCATAACTGAAATTAAACATGTTACAGGGTATCTCGCCTTCTGGGATGAACTGCGTCATCGCCGCCCGGGTTTGCTCATTGATACCTGCGCTTCCGGCGGCAGACGAAACGACCTTGAAACTCTCCGCCGCTCTATCCCGCTGCATAAAAGCGACTTCGACTACGGCAACGCCACAGGAAGGCAGACCCAACTCTACGGTATTGCTTTTTGGGTCCCTTATTACGGCGCTCCGGTCGTTGTTGCAGACCACGTCGATGTCTATGCCTTCCGTTCGGGCATCGCCCCTCTGACGGGTATGGGCTACGATATGAGACGTACCGGCGATTACGATTTTGCACTGCTGTGCAAACTCATCGACCAGCGAAACCAAATCGTTCCATATATTTACTTCGGCGACTACTATCCGCTCACGGAATGGAGTTTTGCCGAAGATGCCTGGATTGCCTGGCAGTTCAACCGCCCCGAACTTGACTCGGGCCTGGTGCAGGCGTTCCGACGCTCCAAATGCGAAAGTGAATCCACCCGGCTCAAACTCCACGACCTCGACCGCGATGCAAAATACGAGGTCGCCAACATCGACCAACCGGAAAAGATAACAATGACGGGTGGAGAGCTCACCGACACCGGCCTGGAAGTCATCGCTTCTGACCGGCCAGCAGCATTAGTATTCACTTACAAAAAACTCAAATGACTTTGGAGAATCAGAAAATCAACTCCAGGGAAAGATGTTTAGCTGCGATTCGCCGACAACAAACCGATAGAACGCCGCGGGATTTCCAGGCAGAGCCGCCTGCCCTGAATCGTCTCTTCGCATATCTCGGCCACAGTGACGAGCAGCGTCTGTTGCGGCAGCTTGATGTTGATATTCGCCATATCAATGCGAACTTTCCCTCTGAGCTTGAAATTGCTGCCGGCGTATTCCAGAATTTTTGGGGTGAGCGGTACAAATACAAAGATACACCCTGGGGGAAGATGCGTGAGGATATGCCGGGCGCACTTGCCGGCGCAACGACTTTGGATGAGCTGAAGGAGTTTCATTGGCCCAGCGCCGATTCGTTCGATTACTCAGACATTCGGCGTCTATGTCGGCAGTACAAGGATTATGCGATTATTTACGGGTTCGCCGATATATGGCAGCGTCCTGCATTGGTGCGCGGCTGGGAGAATATGTTCATTGGTATGGTCGAGCATCCCGACTGGGTGCATCTTCTGTGCCGTAAGTTTACCGATTTCTATATCGAGGATTATACAAGGGCAGCCCGGACATGCCCAGGCCAAATCGACATCTTCCTCGTTATCAGCGACCTCGGCGGCCAGGATAGACCCCTCATTTCACTGGAGATGTTCCGCGAATTCGTAGCCCCTTATCTAAAAGAAATGGTCGAGCATATCCATCGCCTGGGTGCTTTTGTTATGTTCCACAGTTGCGGCAATATTCATTCGTTTATCGAGGATTTTATCGAAATCGGCATCGACATTCTCGACCCGATACAGCCCGTCACGCCCGAGATGTCGCCCGAGCGTCTCAAAGCTGATTATGGGGATAGATTATGCTTTCATGGCGGCATCGACCTTCAGCGAGTTCTCAGCGGCGGCTCTCCCGAGCAGGTCGCCTCTGAGGTCAGGCGCTACTGCAAAATCCTCGGTGATAACGGCGGCTACATTCTCGCCCCGTGCCACCTCTTCCAGCCCGATATACCCCCTGAAAATATCTTGGCCTTCTACTCAATGCCGGAAATTTAGCCCGGCGTCAGACGGTATTTTTTTGTCGCGTTTTTACGGCGGATTCTTCGCGGGTTCGCCAGAGTCAATCTCTCTGCATTGCTCCAGTGTTTTCCTGACCTGCCAGCGAACAAAACTTGGCGCGCCCAAAACAAGGTAAATACCAAGTCCAATCTGAATTACGCATTTTATAACCTCAGACCACAATTGTGTGGGATTTGATGCCATAGCGTGGCTCAATTTAGCGCTTATATAAAAACCCAGAGTTGCAATAGAGGAACAGGCAGTCCAGTATAAAAATAATATGCCCGCAGTTACGCACACGAGCCGGAATGCAGCAGCAATCCATGAAATTTGTGTATCGTCAGCCGGCTCAGGCGCAACGATTTTGGCTGAAAAGTGGCCTTCAACACGCGCCAGAAAATATACTGCCAGCAGCGCCAGTATGAAATCTACCGAGAATGCAGTAATTGTTATAGCTTTTTTCGCATCTGCAGGAACAACGGTCAGTATCATTAAAACTCCTGTCAAAATGCCCAACACTGTTTGCAGAAGAACATACAGGCCGATGCCAATCAGCACTATTCTTGCTATTACTCGCAACTCATTCCTGCTCATATTTTTTTACTCCGGTAGTTTCATTTTGTTTCTTTATTGCCGGTGCCAGCATTTGCCGGCGCACGTAATGAGGAGCGCCAAAAATCAGATATACTCCGAAGAACCATTTGGTTACTTCCACCAGGATTCTTGCCAATGTTTGAGCTGAAAGTCGCGACGATTGACCTTCAAGTGTCATATAAGATAAGATGTTTGGCCCGTTTATTATGGCTGGGACGCTAACAATCAGAAATGCTATACGCCAATAAAGAATCAGCAGTCCGCAAAAACACGCCGTAATCCGTAATGCCACTATTGTCCAACGGACATCGACTTTTTCGCATTGGTCTGCATCTGGTCCTGTTATCATCCTCGCTAAACCATCGGGCCGGAACAATAAAATTATTGATGCGGCAAGGGCAATGACTGCTTCAACTACTATGACGAGCATCTTTGCGGTGAAGGTTTCAGGGGGGCACTTGAGCTCCAATCGCACGACAGCCGAACTAACGCCGCCCAGGAAGTGCATCAGCAGATAAACTCCCATCGCGGCAAGTATCAGCTTTGCTATCAGGTGCGGTCGTGTCATAGTATATCCCCTGCCAAATCAACAGGCGATTAATCAATACGTCGAAACGTTTATCTCCTGCATACTGCCTGTGACAAGAAACACTATTCGCTCGCAGATATTCGTTACGCGGTCGGCGATGCGTTCGAGGTTGTGCGCCGCCCAGATAAGGGGAGTCGCTTTTTCAACCAGGTGGGGTTTTTCAATCATAATCATCAGGACATCATGGTACACCTGGTTATAGAGGGCGTCAACCTCGTCATCCTGGTTGCATATCGCCTTGGCGGCCTTGGTATCACGGTTGGCGAACGCTTCGATGCTCCTTTTGAGCATAGCGATTGTCTTGTCGGCCATTTTGGGGATATTAACCAACGGTTTAACGAGCGGCTCATTACCCAGCATAACCACGATTTTTGCGATTCCCTCGGCGTAATCGCCCATACGTTCGAGGTCTGTGATGATGTTCAATACGGCGATAATTTCGCGCAGGTCGCTTGCGACGGGCTGCTGGCGGGCAATAAGGTTGATGCACTTTTCCTCAATATCCCATCGCTTTTTATTTATCAGCAGGTCGTCCTTGATAACCTGCCTGGCCTGGTCGATATTGCGGGCTTTAAGCGCCTCGACGGAGCGATACGTCGCCGTAATTACCATTTCACTCATATCAGTGACGTCTTTGACGAGCGATTTGAGGTGTTCGCTGAAAATTTCTCTCATAGTAATGCCTCCTGAGAATTAGCCGAAATGGCCGCTAATATAATTTTCCGTAAGCTCCTTTGCAGGTTTAGTAAAAATCTGGTCTGTATCTCCAAATTCAATAAGCTCACCCATATACATAAAGCCGGTATAGTCCGAAGCGCGGGCCGCCTGCTGCATATTGTGCGTAACTATCGCTATGGTATATTCCTGCCGCAATACCCGCAAGAGCTCCTCGATTCGCAGGGTGGCGATGGGGTCGAGAGCGGAGCACGGCTCATCGAGCAGAATGACATCGGGCTTTAGAATCAGGACCCTGGCGATGCAAAGGCGCTGCTGCTGCTCAAGCGAGAGCGACCGGGCGTTTTTATGAAGCTTGTTTTTCAAGTCATCCCAAAGGCCGACGTGCTGCAGGCCGTTCTTGATTGCCGCCATAATATCGTTTTTGCTCTTGAGCATTCGGTGAATGCGAAGCCCGAATTTAAGATTATTGTAGATGGACAAATCGAACACATTCGGCCGCTGGAATACCATACCGACTTTTTGCCGCAGTGCAATCAAATCGGTGACCGGTTCGAGGATGTTTTGCCCCTCAATAAGAATTTTGCCTTCAACCCTTGTATGCTCGACGAGGTCGTTCATCCTGTTAAAGCATCGCAGCAGTGTTGATTTGCCGCAGCCGGATGGACCAATGATTGCAGTGACATTTTGCTGCGGGATTTTGATGTTTACATCCTTGAGCGCCGGAAAATCCCCGTAGTACAGATTCAGACCAAACGTTTCTATTTTTGTCGGGAGCTGCATATTATCCAAACCTGCCCGTAATGTAATCATCCGTGCGTTTGTCGGTCGGCCTGGTGAACAACGTCTCTGTTTCGGCAATCTCGACCATTTCACCCATAAGAAAGAAGCCGCATCTTTCGGTGACTCTGGCGGCCTGTTTGGTGTTATTGGTGACGAGTATCTGGGTGTAGTCGGTTTTTAGCTCCTGCATTGCGTCTTCGACCTTTGCAGTAGAGATGGGGTCAAGCCCGGAACAAGGTTCATCGTAGAGAATGACCTCCGGCTCGACGGCCAGTGTCCTTGCGATGCAGAGTCGTTGCTGCTGGCCGCCGGATAGGCGAATAGCCGACAGATTCAGCCGGTCTTTGACCTCATCCCACAGATATGCCTTTTTCAGGGACTGCTCGACAATGGCGGTGACGGCGCTTTTGCCGGTTATGCCGTGGACCTTAGGCCCGTATGCCACGTTGTCGAAGATGCTTACAGGCAACACCTGCGGCAGGGCAAAAATAATGCCGATTTTCTTGCGGAGGATACTGTCGCTGATTTGGCCGATACTTTGGCCTTCAAAGAGAATTTGGCCTGTTTGCGAATATGAATCGTTGAGGGAATTGAGGCGATTAATCGCCCGCAGAAAGGTTGTTTTGCCGCTGTTGGCAGGGCCGATGATGCCGAGAATATCATTGCTGAATATCTCGATATTCAGCGTTTTAAGGACGCAGGCGTCGCCGAAATAGCAGTTGAGGTCAACGGTTTTCAGAATCGGCTCTGCTACCATAGCTTTTTCTTCCTGTAGTGCGCGCGAAGAATTATGCTGACTAAATTCATCAAGAAGACCAGCACTATGAGGACAAGACCGGTAGCGAACTTTATCTTGTCAGGCATATTTGGAACCTGTGTTGCTATGATATAAAGATGATAAGGCAAGGCCATAACCTGGTCGAAGATTGAACGCGGCAGGCGAGGCAGGTAAAACGCCGCAGCAGTAAAGAGGATGGGAGCGGTTTCGCCCGCTGCCCTGCTCAAGCTCAAGACCGTGCCCGTCAGTATGCCCGGGATTGCGTATGGCAGTACGCAGAATCGCACGGTCTGCCATTTTGTCGCGCCGAGGGAAAAGCTAATCTCCCTGAAACTTGCAGGGACCGCCTCAAGCGCCTCCTTGGTTGCGGTAATGATGACCGGCAAGCTCATTATCGCCAGAGTCAGCGAGCCGGCCAGAATCGATGTCCCAAACCGCAGCAGGACCACAAACAGTGTAAAACCGAACAAACCATAGACAATCGACGGGATACCGGAAAGATTTACGACCGAGAGCTTCACGAGGCGGGTAAAGAAATTGTCCTTTGCATATTCGACAAGATAGACGGCGGACAAAATTCCCAGAGGCAGGGAAAAAAGCATCGTGCAGATTATCAGTATTATTGTGCCGACTATTGCAGGAAGTATGCCGCCTTGCTTCATTCCATTTCGCGGCGCCTGGCTTATGAATTCCCAGTTTACGGCGGCGATGCCGTTTTTGACAATGTAGAGAATTGTAAGAACAATGGGCGTGACGACAAGGAGTGTCGCAAACCCGAGGACTACGAAAGCGATTTTTTCGCGTATCCTTGCAGCGTTCATCGTCTTGCCCTTCGCAGGAAGCTATCTGCGATGAGATTTATAATGAAAGTTATTATGAACAGGACTAAGCCGACGGCGAAAAGCGCGAAGTAATGGTCGGAGCCGCCGACCGTCTCGCCCATTTCGCCGGCGATTGTGGCGGTGAGCGTTCTTAACGGCTGGAGGATTGATTTGGGTATGACAGGCGAGTTGCCCGTGACCATCATCACGACCATTGTTTCGCCGATGACCCGTCCGATGCCGAGCATAACGCCTGCGATAATGCCTGATGAGGCGGCGGGCAGCATAATTCGCCAAAGGGTTTGCCACCTTGTTGCGCCGAGGCCGTAAGCGGCTTCTTTGAATGATTTTGGCACGCCTATCAGGGCGTCTTCAGCAATGCTGATGACGGTCGGAAGTGCCATAAACGCCAGGAGCAAACTACCCGTCAGGCCGCACATGCCGGTCGTCAGACCGAAGGTATTTTTCAGGAATGGCCCGAGCCACACTATCCCGATGAATCCCAGGACAACGCTCGGTATTGACGCCAGTATCTCAATCAGCGATTTCAATATGTGCTTCAAAAAAGGCGGGGCAACTTCCGCAATGAACATCGCCGATGCAACGCCGACGGGCACGCAGATAATAATGGCTCCAGCCGTGACGTATATCGAGCCGAGCAGCAGGGGGGTGATGCCGAACTTAGGCGGCTCGGAAATGGGCAGCCAATGTCGCCCGAACAGAAAATCCCCAATACGATATACCCTGAACAGCGAAAGAGCATCCTTGAGCAGAAATAAAAAAATCAGAAAGACAAATGCAATAACTATAAAGCCGCTAAGCCTTATACTCAACTCTATGACATATTCGCTAATTCTTCTTCTTATCATCTGCTCGCAGCGGCACAAAACCGGTCTCAACAAACTGCTGCTGGCCTTTTGGGCCGAGCGCAAAGTCAATAAACAATTTTACAACGCCGTTCGGTTCGCCGTTTGTATAAAAATAAAGTCCCCGCGAAAGGGGATAGCGTTTTGCAATTACGCTATTTATATCAGCGGGATAAAAGTCACTGTCTTTGCCTACGAGCACCGCCTTTGTTCTGTCGGAGACGTAGCCCATACCGAGGTAACCGACAGCCGCCTCGTTGCCTGCAACTTCTTCGACTATGGCCTGCGAAGAGGAAAGTAACAGGGTTTTATCCGAGAATTCTTCTGCGCCGTCTTTTTTGCCGAGGCGAACAACCTCTTCTTTGAAATATAAATGGGTGCCTGAGCTTACTTCGCGCGACAATGTTACTATTTCAAGGTCTCTACCGCCGAACTCCTTCCAGTTGGTCGCCTTACCCGTGAATATTTTGTGAAGGTCATCAATAGACAGCTTATCGATGGGATTATTATTGTTGACGATTACGGCGACGCCGTCGTAAGCGACCGTAAATTCCTTGGGTGTGACGCCGTGTTTTTTTGCGATTTCAATTTCCTTGCTTTTCATTTCGCGTGAAGCCGTGGCGACATCGCAGTTTTTGTTAATCAGCGATGCAATCCCAACTCCCGTTCCTCCGCCTGTGATAGCAACAAAGACGTGCGGGTACTGCTTCATAAATTCTTCGCTGACGAGTTGTGCGGCGTTGACGATTGTATCGGAGCCCTTGACCTGAATGAAGCCGGCCGGCTCGTTCGGGTCGGTTTGACCTTCACAGCCGGCGAAAGCGAGCAGCGCCAACAGCATCAGAACAATCCCTGTTCTCATCGCGTGGAGATTATAATTTTCGAGTAGTCGCTTTGCAACAGTTTTCATTCGACGTCTGATGTTGACATCTCGCCTCCTCGGCTATAAAGTGGCGGTCGTATTGATATTTATTATGAGCAGTGTATATACCGAAACATTGAATAAGCTTATAGACGGACTTGGCAAATTGCCGGGCATCGGGCCAAAGACGGCAGAGCGGCTGGCGTTTCATATCCTCAAGGCCGAATCTGCGGAAGCAATGGCGCTTGCCCAGGCCGTCATTGACGTCAAAACCAAAATCAGGCGATGCAAAATCTGCTTCAACTTCTGCGAGGACGATACCTGTAAAATTTGCGCCGACCCGAATCGGGATAAGTCGCTTGTTTGTGTTGTCGAACAGCCCAAGGACCTGATAATGCTGGAAAAGACCGGGTCGTGCAAATGGGTATATCACGTTCTTGGCGGGCACATCGCGCCGCTTGACGGCGTCGAGCCGGGCGACCTGACCATTGAGCAGCTCATCAGGCGGGTTCGGCAGGGGGGTATCACGGAAGTTATTATGGCTACAAATCCGAACCTTGCCGGCGATGGGACGGCTTTGTACATCAGCTCACTTCTCAAGCCCACCGGCGTCAAAATCACCCGTCTGGCGCGGGGACTGCCGAGCGGCTCAACTATCGAATTTGCATCGGGCAGAATTCTTACAGACGCCATAAACGGAAGACAGGAGATGACGTGATATCTTACGTGCTCAAATCGACGTACAGGAAAAAGGATGAGTAAACCTATGCCCGCAAAAGGGAAGGTAAAGGTTGGAATCATCGGTTCGCAGTTCGAGGCGCAGATACACGCCGAGTCGTTCAAGATTATGCCCGATGAAGCCGAGGTCGTGGCCGTCGCATCGCCTACCCCCGGCAACGCAAGTAAACTTGCCAAACAATATAACATTCCGCGAGTGTTTACCGATTATCGAGAAATGCTCAAAGAAAAAGACATTGAAATGGTCACGATTGCCGCGCCGAATTACCTTCACGCTCAAATGACAATCGACATCGCCGGCGCCGGCAAGCACGTCGTCTGTGAGAAACCGCTGTGTATGACGCTTGAAGAGGCCGAGGTGATGATTGAGACCTGCAGAAACAAGGGTGTGCTGCTGATGTACGCCGAGGAATTGTTCTTTACTCCAAAGTACGTCAAGGCCAAGCAAATGGCCGACGAGGGGGCGTTCGGCAAGGTGTATATGGTCAAACAGTGTGAAAAACATTTTGGCCCGCACGCCGGGTGGTTTTGGGACGTGAGCAAATCGGGCGGCGGCGTCTTTATGGATATGGGCTGTCACGGCATTGCGTTCTGCTACTGGTTTCTCAACCGGCCCAGGATAAAAAGCGTCTATTGCCAGATGGGAACTTATATACACGGCGACAAGACAAGAGGCGAGGACAGCTCGATATGTATCATCGAGTTTGAAGGCGGCGCCATCGGACTAATCGAGGACAGTTGGGCACGCCGAGGAGGTATGGAAGACCGAATCGAGGTGTATGGCGAGGGCGGCGTGACATACGCGGACCTGCATATGGGAAACGCGCTGCCCACGTACAGTGAATACGGCTACGGCTACGCGGTCGAAAAGGCCCCATCCACAAAGGGCTGGACATATCCTGTCTTCGAGGAGCTCTGGAATTATGGTTTTCCCCAGGAGATGCAGCATTTTGCCCGCTGCGTGCGTGGAAAGGAGAAACCAATCGCTACCGGCGAAGACGGGCGAGTAGTACAGCAAGTTCTGTATGCCGGTTATCAGTCGGCAGGGGCGGGCAAGAAAGTCAACCTGCCCTTTACACCAAAAGCAGTGAAAAACCCTATTAACCTCTGGTTGAATTTGGAGAAGTAATATGAAGAACGAAACAAGTGGCATTCAACTATCTCGCAGGCAGTTCGTCAAGTCGGCTGCTGTTTCAACGGCATTTACCGTTGTGCCTCGGTACGTTTTAGGCGGGGCGGGCGAGACAGCCCCGAGCGAAAAAATCAATGTCGGAATCATCGGAGTAGGCGGGCAGGGCACATGGGATATGCAGCAGCTTTTGGAGTTTACTGAATTGCAGGTAATCGCCGTGGCAGACCCCGCCAAGAGATGTGACTACAGCAAATGGTGGTACAAGGATGACCGGGGTACGGAGCCGGCGAAAGAAAGTGTTGAAAAATATTACGCCGAACAGAAGCAATCGGCGGCCTACAAGGGATGCAACACCTACGCCGACTTCCGCGAGATGCTCGAAAAAGAGAAGCTCGACGCGGTTCTTGTTGCAACGACGGACAATCTGCACGCGCCGGCGGCATTGACGGCGATGAAAAAGGGGCTGCACGTCTATTGTGAAAAGCCGCTGACGCATACGGTCGATGAGGCCCGTCAAATGGCGCAGGTCGCGCGTGAAAAGAAACTTGCAACGCAGATGGGCAATTCCGGGCAGGCCTCCGAGGGGACGCGGCGCGTGGCCGAGTTTATCGCTGACGGAGCAATCGGCGCAGTGCGCGAGGTTCACGACTGGACAAATCGGCCTGTCTGGCCGCAGGGTATCGACCGGCCGAAAGAGACCCCTGCCGTACCTGAATGGATTAACTGGGATTTGTGGCTTGGGCCGGCACCAGCTCGTCCATATAATCCCGTGTATCTGCCGGTTGCCTGGCGCGGCTGGTGGGACTTTGGAACGGGGGCGCTGGGCGATATGGGCTGCCACACATTTGACCCGATATTCAGGGCGCTCAAACTGCAACAGCCCGTCAGCGTTGAGGCCTGCTACGCGAACCAGGTACCCGTGGACTTGAGCGAGTACAAGCCGGTGGAGACGTTTCCTCACGCATCCATCGTCCGCTATGAATTTCCCGCACGCGGCGATATGCCTGCTGTGACGCTGACATGGTATGACGGGTGGATTAGGCCTGCCAGACCTGTGGAGCTTGAGGAAGAAAGAAAAATGGACAAGAACGGGGTTTTATACGTGGGCGACAAGGGGAAAATTTTAGAAGGCAGAATCATCCCGGAATCGAAGATGCAGCAGTACACACAGCCGGCGAAGACACTGCCTCGCTCGCCGGGACATTATAACGAATGGGTGAACGCCATCAAAGGCGGCCCTGCGGCAGGAGCAAACTTTGAGTTCGCGGCGCTTGTTACCCAGGTCGTACTGTTAGGCAACATCGCCTTGCGGTTTCCGGCTAACAAACTGAAGTGGGACGGCCAGAAGATGGAGTTTACAAATTTGCCGGAGGCGAACCAGTATCTTCGCCGGCCATACCGCGATGGATGGGCCTTGCCGGTTTGAATCAAGAGCAATCCGATATGGCAAAGATATTTATTGAGGTCTTGTCCGACAAAGAGATTAAGGCCATCCATGATGCCTCGCTGAGCATTCTTTACCGTACGGGAATTATGGTCCACCACGATTACGTTCTGGATTTGTTGGGTCAGGCCGGCGGAAAAATAGACATCCAAAACAAGACAGCACGGCTGCCGGAATCGCTGGTTATGGATTGCCTCGGACGTGCGGGCAAACAATACGTTCTTTATGGCCGGGACTTTACCAGGACGGCGCGATTCGGTTACGGGGATTTTGTGCTGATGTCCAGCCCCGGCCAGTACGCCTGGATTGACTGCGGGACGGGCCTGCGCCGTTCCGCCGGTATCTCTGACCTGCGAGACGCCGTTCGCCTCGGCGATGCACTCGACAATATCACCATCGTAGGTTCAATGGCGCAGCCCGAGGAAATATCGCCAACCTACAGAGATGTCTTGTTGACTGCGGAATTAGTGAAAGGTACGACCAAGCCGACGCGCTGCTGGGTCAGCAATGCCCGCACCGCGAAGTATGTTCTCGAGATTTATAAAACCGTTGCAGGCGGAGAAAAACCGTTGCGACAGCGACCTATGACGGAGGCATTTCTGGAGCCAATCAGTCCTCTTCAACTGCCTAAAGACGGTTTGGATGTCCTTATCGAGTTTGTCAAGGCGGGCCAAAGCGTTTCCATAGGGCCGATGGCGATTGTCTCGGCCACCGCTCCCGGGACGCTCGCGGGTACTCTTGCTCAGGAGAACGCCGAAATTCTCGCCGGCATTGTCGTCAGCCAACTGCTTGCACCGGGAACGCCTGTAACATACGGCGGCATCCCGCATATTATGGACCCGCGGACGGGCATCTGCTCTTTCGGCTCGCCTGAACAATCGCTGATGGCTATTGCAATGGTTCATCTCGCCCGATTCTATGGTTTTCCCGTTTATGTCAACGTGGGACTTACCGATGCAAAACTTCCCGACGTTCAGGCGGGAATCGAAAAAGGGACATCGATGATGCTCGGGGCATTAGCCGGAGCGGATATGTTCGGGCACTGCGGAATCTGCGGCACAGACCACGCCGGGTCATTAGAGTGGCTTTACCTCGACAATGAGCTTGCTGAATACGTCAAACGAGTCCGTCGGGGCTTTGAAGTAAACGGCGACACCCTCGCCGCCGAGGTCATCAACACCGTAGGCCCGAGGGGGAACTTCCTCACCGAACCACACACCGCGGAGCATTTCCGCAATGAGCTTTGGCTGTCCGGCCCGGCGTGGACGAGACAGTCATTCGACGCCTGGCAAAACGACGGCAGGAAATCTATGGCCGACCGCATCGCAGAGGAAGTCAGACGCATCTTGGCAACACATAATCCACAACCCATCGACAAAGACCTGGCCAAAGAAATAGACCGCATAGTCGATACCGCAAAAAATGAATTGTCATAATATCAGGAGTGTCCCAAGGCGAAGACATACCGCATAGCTGTTCGTATGATGCACAACAGGATTTATTATGACGGCACCAATATGAAAATCACTAATCTGCCGCAGGCCTACCGGTATCTCCAACGCCCTTACCGCCCCGGCTGGTCGCTATAAACCCTTCTCTCTGCTCCGACTAATCGCCGGCAAACTTCTTCGCCATATCGCTCAGCTCCTTGAGCTGAATCTGGTCTAGCCCACCCCTCGCGCTCATCGTCTCGGGTTTAACCTCGACATCCTCAAGAAACTCCACTTCACGATGCTTCATCTCTATCACATCGTCGCGCAATTGTTTGATTGCTCCCGTCATCTCCCTGTGCTGTATCCTCCATTGCTGCTCCATACGCACCTGCTCGGCGCTCTGCCGTTGCAGTCGGTCCTTCAGACCCGTCATCTCCTTGTCCTTGTCTGCCAGCGCCGCGTTCAGCACCCTCAACTGCTCTTGCGCCTCTTCCCGCTCCGACAAGTACTGCCACAACCGCTTGTTTACCGAGGATAGCTCCACGCCGCGGGCCTTGAGAAGGTCCTCTATCATCTCTTGTTGTCTTGACTGCTCCTCTAACCGCTCGACAACCGACTTCATTTCCGCCGCCCGCTTCTCGATTTCTCGCTCAAGACCCCTGACGTCCTTCTGAAGTTGTTCCGTCTGGCTGGTATCCATTGCGGATACAATCACTCCCCGCAACTCGCCCCCTTTGCCTTTTAACGCCGTCATCGTCGTGTTCGTCGAGACCACTGTTCCACTGCTGTGCAGATGCCCCACTGGACCGCTGATTTGACCACGTTGGCCAATCTCTCGCAGAAAAGGCAGAATGTCTCCCCGCATCTGCTCTTTATTATGGAAGGCGCTGATGGGCTTACCTACTACTTCACCGGGATGTTCCCGCCCGTGCATCCTCAACCATGCTGCATTCGCATAACGGACCATCCCGTTCGCATCCAGCACGGCAATCGCCTCTTCCGCTCGGTCCGCGATTATAGAGAAAATCCTGCAGCCCCCAGAGGTCCCGTTCTGAATGGATTCGCTGTTATTCATTAAATCAAGTTCAAATGTATATCACGCCTCGCTTTGCTGACAATAAACCACCTTCCTATTATCGGCCAAAATAACCCCCCGATTTATAAAACTATCCCGATTATCAGCCCATATCTGCATTTTTCACTTTTTATGGTATAATGGGCATAAACGGTCTGTCGCCCGAATCGACATACCAAAACAGGTTTGCTGGGTTAGTAATGAAACTGGAAATGAGAGGACAACTCCGGCTGGAGCAGCAAATGAAGCTGGCTCCGCATATGATTCAGTCAATGGAGATACTCCAGCTCCCGATACTTGCGCTGCAGGAGCGAATCGAGCAGGAGCTGAACAGCAATCCCGTTCTTGAGATAGAAGAGTCGTCGAGCGAAGAGGAAACGTCGGCGGAACAGCAGGCAGAGACAACGGCCCAGGGCGATGTTACGACACAGGCGCCAGAGAACCAGGGCGAGGATTTCAAAAAGGTCGAGACCCTGGACGAAGAGATGAAGGACTACATCGACAAAGATTACGCGGACCATGACCTGGCACCTCGTCCCCGTGTCTCGAGCGATGAGCCGGATACGAAGCTCGAGGCCATAAAGAATGCGACAGCTCCGCCCGAATCGCTGAATGAATTTCTCGAAGACCAGTGGCGCCTGGTCGAGGCAGATGAGGCCGTGAAAAAGGCGGGCAGCGTCATCATAGATTACATCGACGAAAAAGGGTATCTGTCGGTTCGTCTGGAGCAACTGCACAACAAGGAGAACACCGCGTTTACAGTGGATGACTTGAATAAGGCGCTGGGGCTGATTCAGAAGCTCGAACCGGCCGGCGTGGGCGCTCGCGACATTAAGGAATGTTTGCTTATCCAACTGGCACAAAGCGGCGATGATATGAATTTTGAGACGCGATTGGTTTCGGAGTATATGGATGAGCTGCTTCAGAACCGCTTGCCCGACATCGCGGAGAAAATGAAGTGCACCGTCGAGGAAATCAACCGTGCCGTTCATCGGCTGAGCAAGTTCGACACGTCGCCCGGCCTGCAGATAGGCAGAAATACCAACCACCCCGTTACGGCGGACGTGAATGTCGAATACTCCGAGGATGCAGACGAATACACGGTTCGGCTGGCGGATTACACCATTCCGCGCTTAAGGGTGAGCGACTACTACGCGAAAATGGTCAGAAGCGACAAGGTGGCCGAGAACACGAAGAAATTCCTCCAGAATAACATTCGCTCGGCGCAGTGGATAATAGACGCAATCGAGCAGCGAAAGCATACGCTGTTAAACGTGGCAAAGGCGGTGGTCAAATACCAGAGGGAGTTCTTTGACAAGGGTCAGCTTTATCTCAGGCCCCTGCCGATGTCGAAGGTGGCGGATGACGTGGGCGTGCATCTTGCCACGGTATCGAGGGCCGTAGCGGGCAAATATCTCCAGTGCTCGTGGGGGATGCTGCCTCTGCGAAAGTTTTTCTCAGGCGGCCTTGAGGATACCAACGGGCAGGAGCACAGTTGGGAGGCGGTGCGGGCCAAGCTGCAGCAGATTATCGACGATGAAGACAAGTCAAACCCCCTCAGCGATGAGCAGATACGAAGGAAACTGGCCGAGACGGGTATCACGGGCCTTGCCCGCAGGACGGTCGCAAAATACCGAAAACTCCTGAGCGTCCCGACCGCCAAGTTCCGCAAAAAATATTGACCGCATTTCAGGGTGCGATTCGGGTCCCCGGTTTGAGGGGCCCAAGGAGCTCACCCGTGGGGATCTGCGCTTCGCTGCGATTTGATTGGGTTTGAATTGGGTTTGTTTTTCGGGTCGGCGGAAGGGGTATTTTTCTTCGTAAGTCCTTTCTGAACAGGGGGTTAGGTTCATTTTTCATTCTCCCAAAATTGGGTTTGTTTTGCATAATCGTGGCCCGTGACTCGGGGGTGCAGTCACCAAGTAATAAAATCCCAAGCACCAAATCCAAAATACCAAACAAATTCAAAGCACCAAACCCAAAGCTCCAAACCCGGCAACAACTGAAAATTGGGTTAGATTGGCTTTGTTTTCGCAGAGACGGGATGGGTGATTTATTTTCATAATTCCTTTCAGAACAGATATTTAGGTTCATTTTGGTTTTTGGAAAATTGGGTTTGTTTTGCATAATTACAGCGTATAGCAGATAGCGAATAGTAAGAAGCTGGGCGGTTTGGGCAAGGTGGGGTGGTTGGGTAAAGATGACGGGCCGGCTATTCAGTTGTAAAAGAGCGCGGTAGCCCCAGGCAGGCCTGGGGGCTAAACGAGAGGACAAAAAGATGTCCTCTACTAATGGGAGCAACCTGCGCGTTTGATTCGAAAAAAGTTCGCCACAAAAGGCACAAAGGCACTAAGAAAAGACGTAACTTGTTGTGGCAACAGGGGTAAGGAGAGTCGCAAAAAATATTTATTTTTTCCCATTTTTGGTGAAGAGTACCTGCGCAATTTCGTCAAACGAGCGTTTGAAACGGAGGGAAAAGTTGGCCGCAAAAAAGCACAAAAGGATTTCAACGCGGAGGACGCAGATTTTTATAGCCACAGAAAAGAAAAAAATAATTTAGCCACCGAGGTCGCAGAGGTTTTGTAACCGCGGATTAACACGGATTCTCCCGGATTTAGTCAGCCGGTGAGGCGTACTCGCAGCGGTCATTTCTCGATACGCGTATCTGTGAATGCCCGCTACTCGTCCGCCGGGTGACTTCGTCGCCCCCCGCTATTTGCGGTTTACCGGCTGACGGTAAAATAACACTGATTTCATTTCTGATTGATGATTTTTAGAGACGGATTCTGCCGGAGCTTGTTAGCCTGTGGCGAGGCGTGATTTATCCGCCGTTCGTGTGGCGGAATGGGTGGCAAGTAAAAAGTTAGAAATAAAAAACGATAGCTGGCCCCGGTTTGGCCCGTTTCAAATGCTTACTCCCACGCTATCAAATCCTCATGCCCGGGTTCCCAAAGAGAGTTGACATAACGTGCTGCCCCGCTAATATCGGGAAAGAGTCTCATATGGTTTATGCCCATTTTGTTAAGCGCAGCGAGGCAATCATGCCTATCGTTATTGGTATTGGGAATACAAAACTTTCTCAGAATAGGCCTGTGTGTATCACTATGCCACTGCTTCCTCACAAATGCTTCAAGGTCTATCTGGCGAGGAATCTTTACAAGAATGCTATCTTGACTGGTCAGGCGGTAATTGTCATCGCAGAGAGGAGAGACGACCTTCACCTTCCCCTCTGTTTCACACAAGACGCTTGTGGACAACCCGAAGACCTCGCGAAACTTAGGCTCGATGTATTTGTTTTCATCATCGCGAACGCATTCTTCTTCGAAAGCAAAGAACAATGCAATAAATGGAGACCGAGTCCAATCAAGCAGTGGAGTCGCCAACCCATGATGTTGCCCTAACACCCAACATGCATCGTCGTCTAGTGGAGCAGGGTTCGATCCTCGCCGTCCTAGAATTGCACGTCGGAATGCGTTCAGATGCTCTTCTTCTTCAAGTGGCGGACTCTGGAAATACTGTGGCTTGGCAGAAGCAGAAAGATATTTCCGATGGGGATATTTCTTTTCGAGCCTGTCTATGCTGGAAACAAGCGGCCAATTATAGTTCGCCTGACCTCGGTATATATAGGCAGGTTCCTTGGTGAAAAGTTGTTGGGTGAGAGAGAAAAAATCTTGCCATGAGTCAAGGTCATATTGCTGCACCCCATCAATCACTTTGGAATTCTTCACCTGTGTTCCTTTGTCATCGAATACTCATTCGACCGCTCTATCGCGGCTTATTATGTGGATTATACCACAACTATTTGCAAAGCCGAGCAGTAAGAGCGTTGCTGATTGGAAATACCTACTTGTAAATCAAGTTAAACAATTCGTTTGCTTTTTCAGTATCCAGGGTTTTCAAGATTTTGTATTCTTCAAGGGCTGAACCCTTGTCGCCAGTTGCTAAACAGACAACGCCAAGAAACCAGTGTGCCTTGGCAAAATCCGGCTTGATTCTGATTGCCTGTTTAATGGCTTCCACCGCATCTTGATGGCGGCCAAGTGCGTAGTAGGCATCGCCAAGCAAACAGTGCGCCTCAGCAAGATCAGGTTTGATTCTGATAGCCTGCTTATAGGCTTCTATCGCCTCCTGATAGCGGCCAAGCATACCGTAGGCAAGACCAAGACCACAGTGCGCCACGGCATCATCCGGCTTGATTCTAATGGCCTGCTTATAGGATTCTACCGCATCTTGATGGCGGCCAAGTACGTAGTAGGCATCGCCAAGCAAACAGTGTGCCTTGGCAAAATCCGGCTTGATTCTGATTGCCTGTTTATAGGCTTCTATCGCCTCCTGATGACGGCCAAGACTGCCGTAGGCCTCGCCAAGACCATTGTGTGCCTCGGCATAATCCGGATTGATTCTGATAGCCTGCTTATAGGCTTCTATCGCCTCCTGATGACGGCCAAGACTGCCGTAGGCCGCGCCAAGCCAATAGTGTGCCTCGGCATAATCCGGCTTGATTTTGATGGCCTGCTTATGGGATTCTATCGCATCTTGAGAGCGGCCAAGGTTGGCATAGGTCATGCCAAGCAAATAGTGTGCATCGGCAAAATCAGGTTTGATTCTGATGGCCTGCTTATAGGATTCTATTGAATCCTGATGGCGGCCAAGTGAGAGGTAGGCCGCGCCAAGACCATTGTGTGCCTCGGCATCATCGGGATTGATTCTGATGGCCTGTTTAAAGGATTCTATGGCATCCTGACTGCGGCCAAGTGAGAGGTAGGCCGCGCCAAGACCATTGTGTGCCTTGGCATCATCGGGATTGATTCTGATAGCCTGCTTATAGGATTCTATCGCCTCCTGATATCGGTCAAGCTTGAGGTAGGCTACTCCAAGATTATAGTGTGCATAGGTAAAATCAGGTTTGATTCTGATGGCCTGTTTAAAGGATTCTATGGCATCTTGCCAGCGGCCAAGGTTGGTATAGGTAACGCCAATATTATAGTGTGCATCGGCATAATCATGCTTGATTTCAATGGCCTGCTTATAGGATTCTATCGCCTCCTGATAGCGGCCAATGCTGCCGTAACAATAACCAACCTGAAACCATGCTTCGGCATTATCCGGATTCTCCTCTATTGCCTTTTGGAAATAAGTAAGTGCGGCAGACCAGTTTTCCTGCCCTTTTTCTTTTAATCCTTTGTCATAAAACGATTGAGTGTTATTTGCATCCGCGGTCAGCGATGCGTATGATTCAGACACAGCTTTTTTACTTTCTTTGGATTGTTCCCAAGCCCAAAAAACTACTGCGAATACCACAGCTATTACAGCCAAGACTATCCATTCAATACCTTTTTTCATATAGACCTCGCTCTTTTCAAAAAGTTAAGAAACTATAGGCTTTATTTACTTCAATTATTTGGTAATAAGTTCGCAAGGGTCGGGGTGCTCCGGCCATAATAGGAATCTCCCATTTAATACCTTAAAGGAACCACTTCACTCGCCGGTATTATCCTCAGGATTATCGAGAAAGGCAAGAAGAATTACAGTAGGGAAAAGAACACAGGTGCTATTCGAGTTTATAGGTAAAACTGTAGATTTGTAACAAAATCGGCTTTTGGGTGTTGAGATTGCCACGGCCACCTTCGGCCCGCCGGAGGCGGGTAAACCTCGCAATGACAGGGATATGGGATTTCTGTTATCGCGTGGAGTTCTGTCTTGCCGGGACAACGAAGCGATCCACCCACCCGCCTATTGACGAGCCGCAGGCCTCGCGGCCTTCGAGCCGAGGGGTCTCGCTAAAAGCGGACCCGCCAAAAGGCGAGGTCTCGCCAGTGGCGTACCCGCCACTGGCGGACAAATCTGAATCGCAGGCCGTATTTCAAATCACGCAAAAAAGCTATTGCTTTAAGAAGGAATTTTGGTAAACTGCTTGTTTTTGAGTTAAAGCAGGGTTCTATATTATTGGTTATTTTTCGTAAACCTGTCCTTTGGCTGTATCGGTATTGGCCGGGGGAATTGATTATAGACGACAAAAAAAGGAGTATGTTATGTCAGTTAAGCTGCGAATGACGCGAATGGGAAGACGGCACAGGCCGTTCTTCAGAATCAATGCCATTGAGTCGCGAGCGCCTCGCGACGGCAGAATCATCGAAAAGCTCGGTCATTACGACCCGCTCGAAAAAGACACAAGCAAGCAAATAATTCTGAATCTCGAGAGGGTAAAGTACTGGCTGGATAAGGGAGCGATACCCAGCGATACCGTATCCGAGATACTGCTTCGCAAGGGGATAAAGCACAAATACGCGGAAGAGAGAAAAGCCAGCCGGGCACAGGCAAGAAAAAAGGCACGTGCAGCGGGCCTGCCTTTTATGAAGTCCGAAAGGGCCGCCCTGCAAAAGGTCGCGGAAGGGAAGCCCGCAGCCGAAGCGCCAAAGGAAGCGCCGAAGGAAGCACCAAAGGAAGCGCCGAAGGAAGAACCAAAGGAAGCGCCAAAGGAAGAACCAAAGGAATCGCCAAAGGAAGAACCAAAGGAATCGCCAAAGGAAGAACCAAAGGAAGCGCCGAAGGAAACACCAAAGGAAGCGCCAAAGGAAGAACCAAAGGAAGCACCAAAGGAAGAACCAAAGGAACAAGCCAAGGCCGAGGAAAAGGAAAAACAATAACCGCTGTTTACTCCCTGATATAATGGGAGTGCTTTTCTGCGGTTTGAACAATGCGAATCGATTGTTTAACACTTTTCCCTGAGATGTTTCAGTCACCTCTTAACGCCTCGATTGTGAATAGGGCGCAGAATGGCGGCATTGTCGAAATCGTCCTGACCAATATACGCGACTTCGCAGCGGACAAATACAGAAAGGTCGATGACAAGCCATACGGGGGCGGGCCTGGGATGGTTATGATGCCGGGTCCCGTTATTTCCTGTTTCGAGTGCGTCTCGAAACTATCGCCTGAGAAGGGCAGGATTATTCTTCTGACGCCCCAGGGCAGAAAATTCAACCAGCAAATCGCGTGCGAGCTGGCCAAAGAAAAACGGCTCATCCTTATTGCAGGTCATTACGAGGGTTTCGATGAGCGAATCCGGGTACTGACCGGCGCAGAGCAGTTGTCAATCGGCGATTACGTGCTGACGGGCGGGGAGCTGGCTGCTATGGTAATCATCGACACGGTGGTTCGGCTGCTGCCGGGTGTGCTGGGCGATGACGACTCCAGCAAAGACGATTCCTTTGCCGAGTCCGCAGAGGGTCTTTTGGAATACCCGCAATATACCCGGCCGGAAGAATTTCGGGGCTTGAAAGTACCCGAAATACTCCTTTCAGGCCACCACGCCGAAATCAAAAAATGGCGCCGCCAACAAGCCCACGAACGCACCAAATCCTGGCGGCCGGACCTGCTCGGACCTGCCGACTCGTCCGATTCATAAAGCAGATGCTCGGTCTTGGCGTGTAAAAAATCTGGCAAATGCGGTAATTGCCCTTGATTTGCAGACGGCAAAGGGCTATATTACTCTCTTTCGATGCCGTTAGTGCTTGAATTCTATGTTCGCAGCAACGAAGGAGTAATCCAGTGAAGACAGAATTGTTAGATGCGGTTGAAAGTAAATGCCTGAAAAAGAACGTACCCTTTTTCCGCATAGGCGATATCGTTGACGTCCATTGCAAAATCGTGGAAGGCGACAAAGAGCGCATCCAGGTCTTCACCGGCACCGTCATCGCACGCAAGGGCCACGGCCTAAGTGAAATGTTTACCGTCCGCCGCATTGTCGCCGGCGAGGGCGTCGAACGCATCTTCCCCCTCCACTCGCCCAACGTCGTCAATATTGTCCCTGTCCGCAGCGGTAAGACAAGACGGGCAAAGCTCTATTACCTGCGCGAACGCACGGGCAAGGCCACAAAACTGACCCAGGAACACAGCGAACATACAGTTGTTAAATAGCAGGATAGGAAAAACTTGTTTGGCCTGCTCCTCAATAGACAGAAACTGCTGACGGACGCAAAGCGGCTGGGCCGATGGGGAGAGTACCGCTGTGAAAAATTCCTCCGACAAAAGGGATTCAAAACACTGACTCGCAACTTTTCCTGCAAGGCAGGAGAAATCGACCTTGTTATGGCCGACCCCCAGGGAGCGGTCGTATTCGTCGAGGTAAAAACCAGGGCCGATGAATTGTTCGGACCCGCTGAGCTCGTGATAACCCTGGCCAAAAAACAGAAAATGGCGCAGACCGCACGCTACTTTATCTCTGAACACAATCTCCACAGCCGACCCTGCCGTTTCGATATCGTTGCCATAGTTCTCGGCCAAAAAGGAAAACCCCAAATCCGCCACTACCAAAACGCCTTCGTCCCCTGATAAGAAATCCATCAGAAAATCATCCCATATTTTTGACAAGCGCGGTGCAACAGGCGTATAATCCGCGATGAAAAGAATAAAACGGCAAGAAATCAAAAGAGAATGATACCGGCAGCATTGAAAAAAGATAATATCACAATACTACCTAATGCAGGATAAGATAGATAGAAAGAAGGAGGTAAGAATGGAAAAGGCAAAGCTTATTGCAAGATTCAAGAAGAATTTTTTGGCGGTTCTGCACTGGGGTCCCGCCATCGGATTGTTGGATGGCACAAAACGATTCATAATACCGTGGTGGAAGGATACGGAATTGGACTTGGAACCCGGTAAACACCACATTAAAATCGCGATAAATTATCTTCTAATCATGCGTGGAATCTGCAAGGCCGAATTGGACTTTGAAGTCGCGCCCGGAAGCACTTTGCGTCTTGAATACAGACACCCGCTGACGATATTTCAGCGAGGAAGGATTGATATAGTCGGCAGGGGCTGATTCGCCTGACAATTCGGTCGCTCACCTCTGCCGTTAGACAACAATTATTGCCTTTTTTCCGAAAAGTTCGACAGGGTATATATGTCGAAGCGAGAAGATTATCAATGCGTAGAGTCCCTGATAATAACTATCAAAACCGGAAAATGGTCGCAAGCATAACTAAAGATTTCACATTTAGGATTACCAATGGAATTAGTTGATACGCATTGTCATTTGACGTATGAGCCGTTTGCGGAAATAGGCGGAGTAATTCAGCGTAGCCGGGACGCCGGCGTCACCGGCTGGATAACGGTCGGCACGGACATAACGGATAGCGGCAAGGCGGTTGCACTGGCAGGCAAATTTGAAAATATGTTTGCAGCGGTTGCGATTCATCCGCACCATGCAAAATCAGCGGACAAGCAGGCAATTGACGAGCTGAAAAGAATTGCACGGAATAAAAAGGTCGTCGCAATCGGCGAGACGGGTCTGGACTTCCATTACGATTTTTCTTCGCGCGAGAAGCAGCAGGATAGTTTTGTTCGACACCTTGAAATCGCAGCGGAATTGAATTTGCCCGTTGTGATTCATTCGCGGGAGGCGTTCGATGAAACGATGAAGATTTTGGATTCGCACCGGTCGGATTTGAAAGGAGTGGTTTTTCATTGTTTTTCCGAGTCGGTCGAACAGGCCAAGGCGGTTTTGGAGAAGGGCTGGTTCATTTCGCTTACGGGCGTGGTAACATTCAAGAACGCCGAGAAGACCCGCGAAGTCGCAAAGTATGTGCCTTTGGAGCGGCTGATGATTGAGACGGATGCCCCGTATTTGTCGCCTGAGCCGATGCGAAAACAGAAGGTGAACGAACCGGCCCTGCTTATCCACACGGCCCGATTTCTGGCTGGCCTGAGGGGCGAGACACTCGACAATTTTGCTTCTGCGGTCACCGCTGCAAGTTCCTCGTTTTTTGGTTTGCATTAGCCCTGCCTGGTTTTTATAGGATTTGAGCTAAAAAACTGTTGACGACGGCGAACATATCATTACTATGTGCGTAAATAGTCACATAGTAATTTGCTCAAACTGACCGATTTTGAAATGCAATTTTGTATAACCAATGACTAATAAACGATTTAACGCAAATTGTCATTCTCGCGAAAGCGGGAATCCAGATTATTCCCCTCTTTCGCGAGGACAGGCATATAAACTACTGGATACCTGCTTTCGCAGGTATGACAAGTCGTTTCGGTCAGTTTGAGTTATTTATGCGAAGGTGATTTATGCCCAGCAAAAATAAGCAGTTATTGTTTGAAAAGCATGCGGCTGTAGCGGGGGCGATTGCACATCCTTTGCGGATTGCGATTCTCGATTTCCTGAAAGACGGGGAGCAGTGCGTATGCGATATTGCATTGCACATCGGCTCTGAAAGGTCGAATGTCTCTCGGCATCTTGCCGTTATGGTAAATGCGGGCATACTTGAGCACCGCAAAGTCGGGCTGAAGGTCATCTACGGGCTGAAATGTCCCTGCATCCTTGATTTCTTCACCTGCATATCGGGCGTGCTCAAAGAGCAGGCCGACGAAACCAAAAAACTTTTAGCCGCACTTTAGGAAGTAACCTTTGTGAAAAGGGAGCTAAAAATATTTGCAGCACTTGTTGGCATTTTCCTTGTCGCGTATTTCCTGCCTTTGAGCAATCCAAAAACCCAGCAGGCGATTTACGAGGCGTTTCGGCTGCTTCAGTGGTATGCGCGTAATCATACGCTTGCCTGCATTGTCCCTGCGTTATTTATCGCAGGCGCAATCATCACGTTTCTTTCGCAGGAATCCGTGATGCGATACCTCGGCCCAAAGGCAAATCCTATTCTCGCTTATGGCGTCGCATCGGTGGCCGGCTGTATCCTCGCGGTCTGCTCCTGCAGCGTCCTGCCGATGTTCGCCGGCATTTATCAGCTTGGCGCTGGGCTTGGCCCTGCCAGCGCGTTTCTGTATTCCGGCCCCGCGATAAACATCCTCGCGATTTTTCTTACCGCACGCGTCCTCGGTTTTTCAATTGGCCTTTGGCGAGCAGTCGGCTCAATCGTATTTGCGGTTGTCATCGGCGTCCTTATGGCCGTCATATTCCGAAAAACCGAAAAGGCAAAGACCGAGGCCGCTCTCCAAATGCCACAATCGGGAAAACCTCGCCGGCACATCGGCAAGAGCGGCTTGTTCCTTGCCGCTATGCTGATGTTTCTTATCTTCTCCGACTGGTTCAATCCGGGCAATGTCACTGTGACGACTGCCGATGGACGCACCTTCAATGCCGTCGTCCTCAACGAAACAAAAGACGCCATTCGTTTTCAGCTTGAGCAGGATTTGGGCGACTTGAAGGCAGGCGAGAAAATAACTTTGTCAAAACCCGATATAGCAAAAACAGTTGAGCGCGCAAGCTGGGTGATGAGCGTTTATCATATCCGCTGGTATCTTGCCGGCCTGTGCGCTCTTGCTGTGCTGGTTATGGCCTGGCGATGGTTCGGAAAAGATGAACTGCGCGAATGGATGTCGAATACCTGGGACTTTGCCAAGATGCTTGTGCCGTTGCTTTATGGCGGCGTTTTTATTGTCGGTTTCATAAGCGTATTACTGCCTGAAAAACAGGTTGCTCAATGGGTCGGCGACAATTCGCTTCGCAGCAATCTTGTCGCCAGCGTCATCGGGGCGTTTTGGTATTTCGCCACGCTGACCGAAATCCCCATCACCCAGGCGTTAATGAATCTTGGTATGCACAAAGGGCCTGTGCTGGCGCTTCTTTTGGCAGGCCCTGCGCTATCTTTGCCGAGTATGATAGTTATCCAGAGAATCATAGGCACATTAAAGATGATTGTCTTTATTGCCCTTGTGATAATAATGTCAACGATTGTCGGGATGTTCTTCGGCGCTTTTTGAGGATAGATAAGTGACCGAAATTAGAAAAAGCGAAGCGGCTGTCGGCTACCCGCCGGAAGAAGGTTGTTACCTTCGAGGTAATGATTATTCGCCGGTCGCGGTGGTAGTTATTCTTCGATGGATGCGGGAACAAACCCCGCCGGATATAGAAAAGCTTGTTCGCATGGCTGTTGAAAGCGGCGCAGCTCTGGCCGGCACATTGCAAACAGAGAACGTCGGCATCGAAAAAATCATCTGCAATGTCGTTTCAAATCCCAACATCCGCTACTTGATTGTTTGCGGTCCCGAATCACCCGGTCATTTGGTGGGAAACGCCTTAATAGCACTGGCTAAGAACGGACTGGACAACCAAAAACGGATAATCGGAACCGAAGCGCCAACCCCCTACCTTTTCAACGTTCAGCCGGAGTTTGTCAAGCGGTTTCGCGACCAGATTACCGTGATAGACCTGATTAACGAGGGTTTACCCGAGGTTATCCGTCAAGCAGTATGGTCATGTTACCAGGAGCAGCCCACTTCTTTTCGAAAGTACCAGTTGTTCGACCCCGGTGCATTTCCTGCAACGCCTCTAAACGGCAAAATCACCTGGAAAATCACCCAGCCCACTCTCGAACCAAAGAGCGATGAGGAACGTTATCAGCGCGAAAAGATACAGGCGTTGATGGATAGTATCAAGAAGGCGGCTGAGAAAAGAAAACATCCCATTGCTGAAACTGATATAAGCAGTATAGAGAAAGAAAAATGAAATTGAAGTGCCTGTAATGTTAGTGCTTATAAAAATATGCCTGAGAACACAAAACTGGTTTATCGTGTATAAAGTTGCAATTACATAAGGAGGCAAGATTATGCCGTGGTTGGCAGGATATCCGAGAGAAAAGATTGGGTGGTTTCCAACCGTCGATCTGGAAAAATGTGTCAAATGCGGGATGTGTATGAACTGCGGGAGAAATGTTTATGATTGGACCAAAGATGGCCCGGTGGTAGCGAGGCCGAACAATTGTGTCGTGGGCTGCAATTCATGCGCCAACCTTTGTCTGGGTAAGGCCATCGCGTTTCCCAATATAGAGACCGTAAGAGAGATTTACAAGAGAGAAGGGATATGGGCCAAGGTCAAACAACAACTGGAGCAAGAAGGCAAACTGAATATCTCTAAATGACCCTGAAAGCACACAAAGTGGTCAAGTAATAAATGATGCAGAAAGCTTTAGAACTAAAACCGATTGGAATTATTTATTCGCCTTTTAAACAGGCAACCGGAACGCCGATTCAGCCGAGCTTTGCCGACGGCGCCGAGGGTCGAGTCGAGATTTTTCCCGAATATGCGGCGGGCTTGAAGGATTTGGAGGATTTCGAGCGAATCTGGCTTATTTACTGGTTCGACCGCGCAACCGAATCTCAATTACATATCAAACCCTATATGGACGAGCAGGAGCGAGGATTATTTGCTACCCGTGCCCCTTGCAGGCCGAACCCCATCGGCATATCCCCCGTAAAACTCATAAGAATCCAAAACTGCACCCTTTATGTAGCCGACATTGATGTATTGGACCAGACGCCCTTGCTCGATGTGAAACCCTATGTTCCCGGATTCGACTGTTTTGAAGTCAAACGCGTCGGCTGGCTTTCCGCCGGCCCGCCGGTCACAAAGTTCGCGGATGACAGATTCTGTAATCATAAAACTCAGGAGAAAAAGCAATGAAAAAAATCCAGATTCTCGGCACGGGCTGTCACAAGTGCAAGGCCTTGACACAAAGCGCCGAAATAGCCGCGAAAGAACTTGGCATCGAATACCAGATTGAGAAGGTGACGCAAATTAGCGAGATAATGAAGTTCGGCGTGATGATGACGCCTGCGCTTGTCGTCGATGGCGAGGTAAAAGTCGTCGGCAAAGTCCTTTCGCCCGAACAAATCAAAGCAATGCTTTCTTAATAAACGCAGGTGCGAGGAAATATATGATGTCGCGAAGTACGCTGAATTTTATTTTGGACTTGGTGTCATTTTTGAACCTGTTGGGACTTGCTTTTACGGGTTTTATAATAAAATATATGCTGCCGCCCGGCACCAGCGGCTTGGGACGCATTCTTCACGGCGGTAGCGGTCGTGGTGTACAAATAGAAGAATTCTGGTCGATGACACGACACGAGTGGGGCAACATTCATTTTTATCTGGCGGTTGTGTTTGTTGTCCTGATGATTATCCATGTCATCCTGCACTGGACGTGGATTAAATGTTATGTGAAGTCGTCATTAGTCGATGGGCGTTTAACAATTAGAACGAAAGGATAAGTGTATGAGTATCGGCGGGCGCGTCAGCGGGTTTATGAAAACAACTGAATCTGCGGATAAGATTCTGGCCATCGATGGCTGTCCTTTGAACTGCGTGAAAAACGGCCTCGAACAGGCGAGATTCAATAAATTCCAACACCTGCAACTGGCCGATTTGGGAATGGGGAAATGCAGTTCTCCTGTAACAGAGGAAAATATCTGTAAAGTAGTCGCCAAAGGCAAGGAAATGATGGCAGGATGAGGGCTGAAAAAATAAGAATACTGTTCCTGGCAATATGCCTTGTGTCTGCCATTATAATTTTTGGTTGTAAGAAGCAGGGCAATTCTAGTTCTGTCAGCGAAGCGAAAAGCGATACGGCCAAAAAAACTTTTCAGGCAAACCATAACTCAATAGCTTCTGACGCAACGGCATCACTTGATAAGAACGAAAATGATACTACTGTTATCGCTTACTATTTCCATCGCACCGTCCGTTGTTCTACCTGTCTTGCCATCGAGGCGCTTGCACGCGAGACAATCGAAGGTCGATTCAAGGACTCCATCGACAAGGGGACGTTGATTTGGCTGCCTGTGAATATGGAAGAAGCCGGCAGTGAAGAGTTTGTAAAGAAATTTGAACTCGATGCGCCGACTCTGGTTGTCGCCGAAGTTGGCGACGGCGAACACGTTCGCTGGAAAAAACTTGAAAAGGTCTGGCAGCTTCTTGAAGACCCTGATGGGTTCTCACGATATGTAACAGAGGAAATCAATGAATATCTGCAATAACGTGCAGAAGAGCGTATATGAAAGGGAAAATCGAAGATGTTGCCACAATGCCCGTGTAGCGGAAACGGCGGCTTGAACCCTGTTATTCTGCTTGCAATAGTTGCGGGTGCGTTGCTGTTGTTTCACTGGATAAAAACATTATTAAATCGCAAAGGGGTACCGCTTATGAACAAAACGGCAAAAATCGCAATGGTTGTTGTTTTAATTGTGGCAGTGGGGGTTGTTATAGCCGTGAAACAAAAGGACGCTAATCCTGATTCAAAACCATCTATTTTGGCAAATTCTGATTCGGTCTCCTCCCAGACAAACACCGTGTCGGATGCAAGTTCTCGCCAGCCGGTAAACAGTGAAGTTGCATCATCTGTCCCTAAGCTTGTTGATTTAGGGGCGACTAAATGTATCCCCTGCAAGCTGATGGCCCCGATACTTGAGGAGTTAAAAAAGGAATACAAAGGCCGGCTCGAAGTGGTCTTTGTTGACGTCTGGGAAAATCCACAGGAGGCAAAAAATTCCGGCATAAAAATAATACCAACCCAGATTTTTTATGATGCTTCAGGCAAAGAACTATATCGCCATGAAGGGTTCTTCTCAAAAGAAGATATCCTTGGTAAATGGAAAGAGTTCGGAATAAACCTCGAGAAATAATATGCAGGAACTTTTTACACAATTGACCCGTGCAGTTGAAGGGTCGTGGCTAATAGCCATCGCTGCCTCATTTCTATGGGGAGTATTGAGCATTCTGTTAAGCCCCTGTCATCTGGCGAGCATTCCATTGATAGTGGGTTTTATCGATGAGCAGGGCAGGATTTCAACTAAAAGGGCGTTTACTATCTCCGCACTTTTTGCGATAGGTATTCTGATTACCATAGCGGGTATCGGGGCGATAACCGCCGCGGCGGGCAGAATGATGGGCGACGTGGGAAAATACGGCAATTACTTTGTCGCTCTGATATTTTTTCTCGTTGGCTTGCATCTGCTCGATGTAATACCAATGCCTGTCTCAGGGCCGGCAAAAGTAGGTATGAAACGTAAAGGAATGCTGGCCGCCTTTATTCTCGGCCTTGTATTTGGCGTTGCTCTCGGTCCCTGCACGTTTGCGTATATGGCCCCTATGCTTGGGGTAACATTCAAAGCGGCACAAACAAATTTGTTATATGGAGCAGCGCTGTTGCTTGTGTACGGTCTCGGCCATTGTTCAGTGATTGTATTCGCGGGGACATTTACGGAGGTGGTCCAGCGGTATATGAACTGGAATGAAAAATCCAAAGGTGCGGTGATTATCAAGAAAATCTGCGGTATACTGGTCATACTAGGCGGCGTCTGGCTGATTTATACCGCCCCATAAACTGATTTTAGGGTTTTTTATGTCAACCGAAGATAAACAAAAGAAAAAAGGATTTTTTGCCAAGATATGCGAATTCTTTAATGGGTTTGAAGGTTACGGCTGCGCGTGTAATTGCCTTAAAACAGTATGGGAAAAACAAGCTAAAGAAGAAGCAAAGAAAGGTAATCAGGAAAAAACTGAATCTAAGGAACGCTAACTATGGAAGACATCAAGTTTCCTTAAGAATATAAGACGTTGGGTTGCTGCTAAAATAATATTTAAAATAAGTTTGACAAAATATTTTTTGGGGCGTATAATGCTTCGTTATATGACGAAGTATAGGAGATATGATGCTTGAGACATTAAATATTACAAAAGCTCTGTCGGATGAAAACAGGGTTCGGGCGTTGATGATACTGGCCGGTGGATTTATTATCGGCTGAGCAAGGATATACAATGTTATATGGGAAATCCCAGTTCAGGTTTCTTTGCGCAGCAGCCGTGAAACTGCTGGGTGTCCTCCTTCTGGTCGCTGCCGCCCTCAAGGCCTGGGACCTGACTCATTCGCACGTCCCGCGAACAGAGGTCTGGGAAATTGCTTACAACGTTTTTATAATTTTCCAGATTGGTTTCGAGGTCTTTTTGGGGTCGTGGCTCATTTCCGGCCTATTTAAAAAGCTGGCTGTGAAGGTGGCGATACTCTGCTTCGTCGTCTTCTTTATCGTTACTATGTGGAAGGTCGTCATCGGCGCAAAAACCTGCGGCTGCTTCGGCCCAATCGAAGTCGCTCCTTTGGTCACACTCCTTGCAATTGACCTGCCTGCTATTATAATCCTCGCCCTCTTTGGCTTGTTGCCCGATGTCGCCGTCTCGCCGATTGTCGCTACGACCGAGAAGCTTCAAAGTAAAGATGACCAATAAATTAAGTTTGACACATTATTGTTTTGTACGTATAATACTTAGTTATATGGCGAAGCATAGGAGATATAGTACTGATGCTTGAGATATTAAATATTACCAAGGCCTTGTCGGACGAAAACAGGATTAGGGCACTAATGATGCTTACGGGTGGCGAACTTTGCGTTTGCCAGATCATTGAGATGCTGGGATTAGCACCATCGACGGTATCGAAGCATATGTCCATCCTTCGCCAGGCCGGATTGGTTGAAACACACAAGGAAGGCCGGTGGATTTATTATCGGCTGGCTGACCGGAAAGCTCTAAAAGCGTGTGAAATACTTAACTGGCTGGAAAAACATTTAAAAAATGACAAACGGATTTCAGATGATGTTAAACAACTGCGGCGAATACAAAAGATGAGCAAAGATGAGCTTTGTGAATGCTATAGGAGTTAAAAAAACCAGTTGTCTGTAAGAATAGCACGAATATTAAGGAGTCGAACTTTGGAAGCAGAAAAAAAGAAAAAAGGCATGTTGGAAACAATTTGGGAATCCATGACCAAGACCGGCGGATGCTGTGGCAGTGGAGGAAGCTGCTGTGGCCCTTCAAATGAAGATGACAAGAAAACCATTGAGAAAGAGGCCGAAGAAGAATCGGACAAGTGAGAAGAAAGGTGAATAACAATATCACCAAATACAGGGAAATAGCAGTGTTAAGCATCGTTCCCTGTGCCGTTGGCGTTTTGATTATAGTAAGCTGGGCGATGGCACATTGGAATATCGGGCCGTATTTTCTGAATGCGGGGTTGGCGCTTTTTGCGACTCTGTTCGGCGGGTATCTACGATTTCTTGCCGGCTTCAAGGATATCTTTAACCGCAGAATAACGGTCAATGTATTCGTCACTGTTGCTCTTGTTGCTACCGTTGCAGTTGGTGAGTTCCGGGCGGCAGCAGTCATTGTATTCATTATGGCGGTGGCAGGCGCCCTGGAGTCCTATACGCTTGACAAGACCCGCAGAAGCATCAGGAATTTGCTTGACCTTGCCCCCAGGACAGCGACTATACGCCGCGACGATGGAGAGGTTGTCATACCGGTCAATGAGGTTCAGGTTGGCGACATTGCAGTCGTCAGACCCGGAGGCCGAATCCCAGTCGATGGAATTGTAGTAGCAGGCCAAAGTTGTGTCAACCAGGCCCCGATTACCGGCGAATCAATGCCGGTCGAGAAGTTTAAGGGCAGCGAAGTATTTGGCGGAACTCTCAACGAGACAGGCCGGCTTGAAATCAGGACTGCCAAGGTTGGCCGGGATACCACGCTGGCCAGAATAGTTCATCTTGTGGAACAAGCTCAGGGAACAAAGGCTCCGATTCAGAATCTTGCAGACAGGTTTACAACGTGGTTTTTGCCCGTAGTGCTGGTACTGGCGGTAATAGCGTTCATTACATCCGGCAATATCAAAGTTGCTGTCTCGGTTCTTCTGGTTGCCTGTCCATGTGCCTTTGCCATTGCTACTCCCACGGCGGTAACCGCTGGAATATCTAATATGGCCCGTCGTGCGGTGCTTATCAAAGGGGGAATATTCCTGGAACTGGCGCAAAAAATGGATGTGCTCCTTGTGGATAAGACCGGCACATTTACCTTTGGAAAACCGAAGGTGGTCGATGTGGTCGCTTTTGACGGCGTATCAGAAGAAGAGGTCTTGCGATTGGCTGCGACAGCCGAGAAGTATTCTGAACATCCATTGGCCAGGTCGGTTATGGCTTGTGCAAAAGAGCGCGGCATTGAGGTTCCAGACCCCGATGAATTCAATATTGAAGTTGGAATGGGCGTTACTGCCCGTTTGGACGGCAAGGAGATATTAGTCGGTAAAAATAAGTTTCTGCAGGACAAAGGCGTCTGTGTTGCCGAATATATTGAGTATGCAATTTCAGAGCAAACTGAACAGGGCAGAACAGCCATACTTGTAGCTAATGATATGAGGCCGGTCGGCTTGATTGCTATTGCTGACGAGATTCGCCCTGAGACTCCCCATGCTATTGCATCCCTGAAAGCTATGGGTATTAAAAACATCATAATGCTTACCGGAGACAATCATAAAGTAGCTAAATCTGTCGCAAAAGAAATCGGGGTTGATGATTTCCAGGCCGAGCTTCTTCCGGAACAAAAACTGCAATTTGTCGAAAAGCTGCAAAAACAGGGAAGCGTTGTCGGTATGATTGGTGATGGTATTAATGACGCACCGGCATTGGCTTTGGCTGACGTGGGTATTGCGATGGGTGCGGCCGGGACGGACGTGGCCGTTGAAACGGCGGATGTAACCTTGATGAATGATGATTTATCGCGGGTCGTAAATTTCATGGATATGTCGCGGAAGGTTATGTCGCGTATCAAACTCAATATTTTCTTTTCCATGTTCTACAATATAATCGGGTTTATACTTGCCGGCTTTGGGATGCTCACGCCTATATTGGCGGTTATTTTTCAGGAGGCGGGTTGTATTACGGTGGTTTTCAGCTCGACGCTGCTATTGTGGGCAAAAACGCAATCGCCGTTAAAAGTACTGAATGGTGACGGTATTTCCGCCGCGCATCGGACTGTTGAAAACGCCGCGCGAGACAATGTTTCGCAGTGTGCATAAACATTAACAACAATAAAATAAAACGCAGGAGGTATTTATGGAAAATGTAAAGTCGGAAGGTTGTGGTCCTGGGTGTGATTGCGGTAAACCTTCGGGAAACAAAAAAGCAAAGACCGTAATTTGTCTGATTGTCCTGTTGGCGATATGCGGCATTTTTGTTTACAAGGCAAAGAGTGCAAAACAGAGTGCCTTGACTATCACGGAAACCGCATTTGCTGCGCCCATTTTAAATCAGGCAACCGGACAAGAACCGGCAGTCAAATCGGTCGAGGACAAGAAAAATGTAGGTGAGCTTCTGGATTCACTTGCTTCACTGAACAAAGTAGCTGTAAATCAGGATGCAGTATTTGTTTTTATCCCAGCCAACGGAAACGAAACAATCAGTAAGGAAACCATAAATGCCATCGCGTCCGCCGAACAAAAATTGAAATCCAGCGACATACGCATTGGCTTATACACCTTACAGTTTTCGCCGTCTAAAGAATACGCCGATATCGCCAAACAATTGACCTTGCCGAGTATATTGGTCATGAGCAAAGGTCGCGGTATGGGAGCCGTGTCTGGAGAAATAACAGAAACAAAATTGTTACAGGCATACGTCGCTTCTTCACGCGCGGGCGGCTGCTGTCCCTCCGGCGGCAGCGGTTCAACTGTTTGCAAATAAGCATATTGCGATGCTCGAATACGTTACAAATACATTGCAGCAAGTGGCTTCCGAGCCATTGGGGCTTGTTTTTGCCCTTATTCTTGGAGTGGTAAGTGCCGCCACAAGTGCCTGCTGCACGCTCCCTGCGTTGGGGGTTCTGGTCGGCTATTCCGGCGCTCAGGCAAACGACAATCGAAAGGCAGCCGTCAAGACCGCGATGCTCTTCACCTTGGGAACGATTGTCTCCCTGATGATTATTGGGGGAATCGCCGGCTTCGTTGGTCAGGTTGCACAGAACACCTTGGGCCGATACTGGAAAGGTTTCGCGGGAGTTGTAGCAATAATCTTTGGATTGGCTGCCCTTAAATTACTGCCCTTTAAGCTCTCATTTGGGAACTATGGGAAAGCCATACACAACTCTGGAAAAATCGGTACTGTTCTGGCTGGACTTGTTATGGGCGGCATTGTCGCAGCATGTTCCTGTCCCTGCAATCCGGGGATATTTATTGTTCTTGGCGCAGCAATTTTACAGGGGCGTGTTATCTGGGCAACACTGCTATTGGCGATGTTTGCCATCGGTTTCAGCATCCCGTTAGGGGCTGTTTTATTGGGCGTTTCACTGGGTAAGACAACTCTCGTTGCCAAGAATGCTGATATTACAATCCGATGGGTTTCAGGAGCAATCCTTTTGGTTGCGGGTTTTTATTTTCTTATAACATTTTGAGAAGATTATTATGGAGTTGGAAAAAAACGAAAAAAAGCGAACCAGAGTTCTTTTCCTCTGCACCGGCAATTCTTGTCGAAGCCAGATGGCTGAGGCCTTCGCAAGGCGATTGAAGGCCGATACAATCGAACCGTATTCGGCCGGCGTCGAAATCCGTCCACTCGACCAAAACGCAGTCAAAGTAATGGCCGAAGTCGGTATCGATATCTCCCATCAGCAGTCAAAACACCTCGACTCGCTAAAACACATCTCTTTCGATTACGTCATAACTCTCTGCGACCACGCCGCAAAAAACTGCCCCATATTCCCTGCCAAAACCACAACCATACACGTCCCCTTCGACGACCCGCCCCGGCTCGCAAGAGACGCAGAAAGTGAACACGAAGTGCTCGATTGCTACCGCAAGGTCCGTGACGCAATCAAAAGTTTCATTGAAGGTCTTCCTGATTCCCTGACGGCTAACGAACAATCGGATGCAGAAGATGCACAATCTCCCGGTCCTTCCAAGGACCGCCAGACGAGAGAGTATGTCAGGGATGCGTACTCCAAAATTGCACAGACCGGCGGATCGTGCTGCCCGGCATCATCTTGTTGCGGCTCAAGTGCTCCCAGTCAGCTCGCCAAAGGCATAGGATATTCCGATGATGACCTCTCGATTCTGCCCGACGGTGTCAATATGGGTCTTTCGTGCGGAAATCCGACTGCACTGGCCTTGCTCAAGCCCGGGCAGATAGTGCTGGATTTGGGAAGCGGCGCCGGCCTTGATGTTTTTATCGCGGCCCGCAAAGTCGGCCCCGAGGGAAGAGTCATCGGCGTTGATATGACAGCCGATATGCTGAACAAGGCACGTCGCAGTGTTTCTGCTTTTACGGAGAAGACCGGTCTTAACAATGTTGAGTTTCGACTTGGCGAGATTGAGCACCTTCCGGTTGCCGATAACTCCATTGACGTGGTGATATCCAATTGCGTCATAAATCTTTCTCCGGACAAACCGCAGGTCTGGAATGAAATCGCTCGTGTATTAAAACCGGGCGGCAAGGCCTGTATATCCGACCTGGCGTTGAAAAAACCTTTGCCCGAAAAGGTTTTAAAATCCGCAGCGGCCCTCGTCGGCTGTATCGCCGGCGCGGTTCTTATTGATGAAACCGTAAAAATGGCAGGACAGGCGGGTCTTGTTGATATTCAGATAGATGAAAAGGCATACGGCATTGATGTAATGGCTGATTGTAACGACCCGCTTTACAGCCAGATTAAAGATGCTTTGCCGCCGGACGCCAAACTCAGCGATTATATTATCAGTGTTAACGTTACAGCATTCAGGATAAAAAAATAAGGATTTCAAATATGACGGGCCGGGAAGCACAACAGGTTCAAACAAAGGGCTTGAATGTCTTTGAAAAGTATCTGACCGCCTGGGTCTTGCTGTGCATAGTTGTCGGCATAATCCTCGGAAAGGTCTCGCCGGGTTTTGCTAAATATCTCGACGGGCTGGCGATATATGTCGGCGGCGCACCGGTTGTCTCAATCCCTATCGCGGTGTGTCTGTTCTTTATGATGTATCCGATTATGGTGAAGATCGACTTCGCCGAGGTGCTCAAGGCGGGTAAAAGCATAAAACCGGTTGGGCTTACACTCTTTGTCAACTGGGCAATCAAGCCATTCACTATGTATGCCATCGCGGTGTTTTTTCTCGGCACGGTCTTTTACCGGCTAATCGGCCCCAATGTGATAGACCTTGTAAAAATGCCCTTTGGCCTCGACCTGCCCGTCGGTGCAACCTACGGCGTCGGAAAGGTCGTTCTGATAAACGGCGTCAAAATGCTCGAAGTGCCCCTGTGGCGAAGCTACCTGGCGGGCTGTATTCTGCTCGGCATCGCCCCCTGCACAGCGATGGTCCTCGTCTGGGGGTATCTGGCAAAAGGTAACGACGGCCACACACTGGTTATGGTCGCAATCAACTCGCTTAGTATGCTCTTGCTTTACGGTCCCCTCGGCGGTTTTCTCCTCGGCGTAGGACGACTCCCCGTCCCGTGGCAGGCGCTGTTGCTGTCCATCGCTATCTACGTTGCTCTGCCCCTTCTCGCCGGATACTTGTCTCGAAAATGGGTTATCGCCCATAAAGGCCTCGACTGGTTCGAACAAAAATTCCTTCACGTTCTTACACCCATTACCATAATCGCGCTTCTGATTACGCTGGTATTGTTGTTCTCATTCAAAGGCGAAATAATCATCTCCAACCCGCTTACCATTTTATGGATTGCCATACCGCTTTTCATCCAGACAAACTTGATTTTCGTGATTGGCTATATTCTGGCAAAGGTCCTCAAATTAAGCTACGCGGATGCCGCCCCTTCAGCTATGATTGGCGCCTCAAACCACTTCGAGGTCGCCATCGCCACCGCGACGATGCTTTTTGGTTTGTCCTCCGGCGCTGCGCTGGCTACCGTTGTCGGTGTCTTGATAGAAGTCCCCGTGATGCTTATGCTGGTTAAAATCTGCCTGAGAACACAAAACTGGTTTTCTGTTGCCGGATTGAGAGGTGAGCAATGAAGAAAATACAGATTATTAGCGCCGGCTGCCCAAAGTACAGGGACTTGACATAAAACGCTGAAGCCGCCGCAGGCAGCGACTTTGAACTTGCCATTGCAGTCGCCCTGCGTTTCTGAAAAAATATTCGGACAATCAGACCCGTTTCTCACCGCGTCTGCCGTTGACAATTGCTGCCATTGCCCTGTATAGTATCGCTGGTACGTGATTATGACCACTGGTTCTGGTTTTTGAGGACGCTGAAATTATGGAGCCATCTATCTTCAAGGCATACGACATAAGAGGAATCTATCCGGAGCAGCTTAACGAGGAGGACGCCTGGAAAATCGGTTGTGCGACTGCCCGTTTTTTGCCGTCGCTCTTGCACGGCTTCGAGCGAGGCCAGGCCAACGCACGGTCAATCTGCGTCGGTCGAGATATGCGTTCCCACAGCCAGCCGCTCGCACAGGCCCTTATGAAGGGCATCACCGCAGCAGGTATCGATGTTATCGACCTCGGTATGGTCGATACACCCTTCATTTATTTCGCCGTCAATCACTTAGGCGCCTGCGGGGGTGTTCAGGTCACAGCTTCGCACAATCCTGCGAAATACAACGGCTTTAAGATTTCAGGCCCCGGCGCAAAACCGGTCGGTGAAGACACGGGTCTAAAAGACGTCAAGCACATCGCCTTGTCGCTTCTGCACACAAAGGGAAACGTCACCGGCGGCATCCAGACGCTCGACCTGACGGAAGAATATAGAAAACACATCCTCAAGTTTCTCCAGCCCAAAATTAAGAAGTTGAAAATCGCAATCGACGCCTCAAACGGTATGGCGGGCAAAATGGTCCCTGCGGTCTTTGCCGACTTGCCTGTCAAAATCGTTGAAATAAATTTCAAATGCGACGGCTCTTTCAAACACGAACCCAACCCGCTTATCGAGGGAAACCTCGCTGACGTAAAAGAGGCCGTGAAAAAAGAGAAATGCGATTTCGGTATCTGCTTTGACGGCGACGCGGACCGGCTGATGATGGTCGATGAAACGGGGCAAAACATCGGCTGCGACCTGCTCACCGCGCTGATTGCCGGATATTTTCTTAAAAAATATCCAAAGTCCACCGTCGTTTATGACCTGCGAAGCAGCCGTGTCGTCGCCGAAGAAATCATAAAGAACGGCGGCACACCTCGCAGAGAACGAGTAGGCCACGCCTTTATGAAAAAGGCCCTGCGCGACTCCCACGCCGTGTTTGGCGGAGAGTTGTCGGGGCATTTCTACTATCGCGACAACTTTTATGCCGATTCAGGTCTGATTACATTAGCCGTTATGCTCAATATCATAAGCGACGCAAAGACCTGCGTCAGCGGCCTGATTAAGCCCCTGCGGAAATACTCACCAAGCGGTGAAATAAACTTCCAGGTTGAGGATAAGCAGGCGAAGATGGACGAGCTTGCAAAAAGATACCGCGACGGCCAAATCGACCGGCTTGACGGCGTCACCGTCGGTTACAAGGACTGGTGGTTCAACTGCCGGGCGAGCAATACCGAGCCGCTCCTTCGGCTCAACGTCGAGGCAAAAACAAAGCAGATGTTGGACGAGAAACTATCTGAAATCACCTCCGTCCTCGGCCCGCCAGTGGTGAGCGAACCTGTCTTGCCTGTCCTGAGCGTAGTCGAAAGAGTCGAACCGCCCGCCCGTTATGCAAAACCCGCACCGGCGAAAAAACCGATTGTGAAAAAAAGCAAACCAAAAAAGAATACGAATAGGTGAGGGCGTATTTATGGAAATCTACACCAAAACGTTTCAGACCCCAAAGGGTCTTGTTGAGGGCGTTCAGACGAAATGGCCGGGCTTTAGTATTCTTATCGTTACCGGCACAAAGGGTTTTCTCGCCTGTCCCGCGGTGGATATCGATGCAAGCCAGCGATATGGCGTCGCTGCCGTACTCGTGGAAAGCTCGCCGGACAATCCCATCGGCACGCTCGACCGATTCCCAAATCGCAAAGTAACCAAGGTCAACGACAACGCAAAGAAGCTGGGTATCAAAGAGGGTATGCCCGTCACCGACGCCTTCGCGTTAATTGCATAAACACAAATTATTTGGAGGGTTCAATTATGAATTAGCACGTCTTCTCACGCTGGCTGTTCTTTCATTCATTTTTTCAAATCTTGCCTTGGCACAATTGGATAAGCCGGAGGATAAACCTCTGATTGCCAATCCAAATCCGGCACTGGCGGATGTTAATTGCCTATATGTTACCATATCAACATATCCTCGGTTTTATTGGCCAATCGATCCCAACATATTGACTGAGGGACAGCTTGAGCGAAAAATCGAATCTGTATTGCGGGATTCGGGGATAGGTTCCTGTTCGGATATAAACTCCCTGATGGTCGCGGGAGCCAAGAAGCAGTTTGGCTCTCTCTCTAATCTGAGAATTCGCCAGGCCGATTTTCCTGCAATTCGACTCGATATCGATATGCTTCCTTTGGCGGATTCCAATCAGTTTGTTTTTCGCGTTCAGGTATCCCTTTCAAAAAAGCTCTCTCTCGGCCGTAATTCCGCGTATCACGTAATGGCCGATGTTTGGAAACACGAGCCGGTTATGCGTTCGACGGCATCGGTGAATTTGGCCAATGATGTTACGGAAGCTGTTCTTGAACAAACCCGTGCATTTGTCGCTGCGAGGACCGAGGCGAAACAATCCGATGTCAACCAAATCAGCCCGCAATACGCCAAATCGAGCATCGAATTCAAAACTAAATCCGTAAAACAGCAGAATATCGAGTCAAATTATGTTGCCTCGAAGAATAGCGAGGTTTTCCACAAACCCGACTGCCCATCGGCTGCCAGAATCTCTGCCGAGAACCGCGTCACCTATGAGACGCGCGATGAGGCCATCGCCGCCGGCAAACGTCCCTGTAAACGCTGCAATCCGTAATCGGCCGGCGTTGCCCGAAAAAAGCTCTTGAAGTTCCTGCGTTTTTCAGGTAAGAAGCTGACATTTGCAGCATTTACTATCGGCGGAAAGGACTGATTGATGCCCAAATCACGGAATAACAATCGCCGCCCGGCTATGGCCACAAGGGCCGTGCACGCGGGCGAGCCGCGAAAAAAATACGCTGACTCCATCACTACACCCATCATTCAAACCTCGACCTTCACCTTTCTGAACTCAAAAGCGATCGAGGACTACACCAAGAAAGGCAAGGAGCATTACGAATACGGCCGATACGGCAACCCGACGGCCAAAATCGCCGAGCAGCGCCTTGCCGACCTCGAAGACGCTGAGGCCTGCGTCGTCTTCTCTTCCGGTATGAGCGCCATAACCACCACGATTTTGTCGCTGGTCCAGTCCGGCGACCACATCGTCATCACGGACGACAGCTACAAAAAAACCCTCGAATTCTGCAAGTCATACCTGAAACAGTTTTCGGTCGAGTGTACCATTGTCCCCTTCGGCGATTATGCTATTCTTGAAAAGGCCATCAAAGAAAACACCCGTTTTATATTTTCCGAATCACCGACAAATCCGTATCTGAATATTTTCGACCTTGTGCATCTCAAGAAAATCGCCGACCGGCACGATGTGCTTACGCTCATTGATTCTACCTTCGCCACGCCATACAATCAAAGGCCCCTTGAGTTCGGCATCGACATTGTGCTGCAAAGCTGCACAAAGTACCTCGCGGGCCACAACGATATCCTTGCGGGCGCGGTGCTCGGTAGCGAGGAGATTATCGAAAAAATCCGCGACCTGCACAAATCAATGGGAGGCACGATTGACCCGCATTGCTGCTACCTGCTGCTCCGCGGGCTTAAAACCTTCCCCCTGCGCGTCGAAAGACAAAACGAAACCGCTCTCAAAGTTGCTCAATTTCTTGAAGACCACCCCAAAGTCAGGCGTGTCTATTATCCCTTCCTCAAAAGTCATCCGCACTACCAGATTGCTACAAGCCAGATGAGGGGCGGCGGCGGTGTCGTCACTTTTGAGATAAAAGGCAACCTGAATACCTCGAAACAATTTCTTGATTCTCTTCGGCTGTGCTACATAGGCCCCAGCTTGGGCGGAGTGGAGACCCTCATTACTCACCCGGCGCTGGTCAGCTACTATGATTATACGCGAAAGCAGCGCTACGAGCTTGGCATCACCGATACGCTGTTTCGCCTTGCGGTCGGCATCGAGGATGTAGATGACATCATCGCCGACCTCAGTCGTGCCTTAAATCACTAATCTGCCATCCGTCGAATATCGAGTATTGACAACCGAGCATCACTCTAAATCAAACAGCGTATTATCAACCGGCTCAAACCACCCCAAATCCATATTGGCCGAGACGACGTTCCAGACATTTTTAGCGTCGAGCTGGGCCATTTTTCTCGCTTCAACGTGCCCGTCCGCCCAGCCGATGTTCGCCCGGCCTAAGTGCCGAAAATGAATCGACGGTGAGGCATACATATCTGTGAAAATCTTTCCGTTTATCACAAAGTAGGGCGGCTCTGCAAAAGAATACTCTATGTATTGGCCGTCCCCCAAGCTCATCGCACAGTCGGCGAACATCACCGTCTCGTACGGTCTGCGAATCTCCGCCATACGGGCCGTCTGGGAGTATCTATCCTTGAAATCTATATTCTCCTGCCACAGGCGACCCCCGATGTAAGTCATATTGTATCCGTAACCTCCGCACCCTTGCTCAAAGTTCTTTGCCCAGTCCCGGCCCTTTACAAAGTACACTCTCTTTGGGCATTCTTTGATTTGACCGTCTCCGAAATAATCCGCAAGAGGGCTTTTGAGCGGGTCAAACGGTTCGTTGGCATTTTCTCTCACGCCGTGCCAGCGATGGTATCCACCCTTGTCCTTCCACAGGTCGCTTGCCGCAGGGACACAAAAACCATCCTCGTCATTTGAATATCCGGTATTTGCCAGGACAAGCTGCCGAAGGTTGGACCGGCAAACGACGCTGCGCGCGTAGCCCCTTGCGCTGACAAACGCCGGCATCGAAATGGCCATCACCACCGAGACCGTTGAAATGACCACCAGCATTTCCACCAAACTAAACCCTTGCCTGTTTTTACCCGTCATTTTTTATCTCCCCAAATAATCAATTGCTCCGCCACTGCTCGACTTTCCGCCACTGACTTGCAAGAATTGCAAAATCCGACAAATCAATAATCAAATTCTTCGGCGTAGCCAAATCGCACCTTGCTATCCAGCCCTCGTCGCCGAAGCTGCTTATCCACGCCATCATAAAAGCGGTCAAATCGTAGCAATCCACAATGCCGTCCAGGTTTATGTCCGCCGAGTAATTCTGCGGCTTCAGGACGCCTATTGCCTCCAAATCGACGCCGCTCGAATCCATCGTCAGCCAGGGGTCGTAAATACGGTGGTTAGCGTCATAGCATTGCCAGGCGGGGAAGCTATTGGGGTCAATGTACCTGACCGCCAAATCGTTAAAATCGCCGGTTCCCGGAATATCAACTATCCGTACAAATACTATATTGTTTATATCGACAGTTCCGTCTCTTACAGCCGGTTCATTGGCAAGCTCGCGCAGGTCGAACGGAGTTCCTGTGCAGACCCCGTAGCCGTTGGGGTGCTTACCGGCGAGGTTATAAACATTGTTGATGTCGATTGTACCAAAAGGCCCAACCGGCCCGTCTGTAAGCGATACCGATGGAAACCTGACAAAATTCACTCCGTCCGTTGAGACCTCGACGTAACCCAGTTCGCCGAACACCTGACCTTCTACAAAGCCGTAAATGGGATTGGTGAAAATCGAAATAAAGGAATTTTCAAAGACCACAAAATCGTAGCCGTTGACGTCTCTGATGTGGGCGGGGTCGTCCGGATTGCACGGGTCGCCAAAGACAATCGTAATTCTTCCCGGCGGCGTGCCCTGTGCTATTTGAGACGCATCCAAATCGCCCAAACTTACGATGTCCGTCTGGTCGCCTGCAGCAGGCCCCAGCGCCTTGAGGGGGTCAACCCAGCTACTGCCCACATCCGGCGCCGGGGCATAACTTGCCACTTCCGTCGCCCAGCCGCGAAATATCGGATTTAACATCGCGTTCGGCTCCCCAGGACTCGCGTGTTGCCAGTCGGGCCCTATGTACCCATTTACTCCCGGCTCATTGTACGGCCCGCCTCTCACAATGGCTCCTAAACATCCAACAATAATAAACACCTTCAGCGTACTCGTGCTTTTCATCATCCCTCGCCCAACTTTTCCCGATATTTAGCCCCCCGATTTATCGGGGGGTTTTTCTCTTTATTCCGATGACCGCCGCAACTGCCATCAATGCAAACGTTCCGGGCTCTGGGACGACATTGTCAATCGCAAAATACGCGGGTGTATTCATACCCCATTGTCCAGCATCGCTTGAGCTTAACCCAAACTCAACGCTTTTCACCACACCCAGCGAAGCCAGGTCAACGTACCGCCAGTCGTCCACAATGTAGTCCAGCCGATTATCTGCAAAACGATAATCGGCCAGATAAAAATCTATTGCCCCTGTGGTGTTTCCGGTCGCATCCCTGCCCGTGATTGTCAGCAGGAACCAATCCGCGTCGTTGCCGCTTGCCCCGCCGAACTTCTTCGCAAATGCGTCACCATAAAACATCGAGTAATAAGCATAGTTGTTGTTTGTTACATAGAGACCTGTAACCAAAGTCGGCGTATCGAGCGTCATCGTGGGCGGCTCCAGCCAGCCGACATAGCTAATCGCATAGTTGGCCGAGCTGGCTTGCCCGCCGCCGGTTATCGCATTGTACTGGGCGGTCCAGCCCTGGCTGTCCGTATCTGTTAGATTGGAGTACGCAAAGCCGTCCCACGAGTCCCATTGCGAATCGTAGTTGTTGGTAAACCACGCCTGGCCGCTGCGAAACCCGCCTGTGCCGTCTGAACCGTTCCAGTATGTTCCTGTGCTCAAGTTCAAATCCTCAAAATCTGCAACTGCCTCACCCTTAACGTTTCCTCCGCATAGACACACCAAAACAATACAAACGCTTTTCATCACCCTGCCCGAAGCCATTCTCTCTTCTCCTCAGTACTGCTATGCTTCTTGTCATATTCTTTTTCCGCCTCCTTCCAGCCCTTGTTCAAACCCTTAATAGTTCCATTCAAATACTATTGTTTATGTCTGTTTTACCTCCTTTCCAATCGCGCCATTAAAAACAAAAAGCCGTCGTTCCCGCGAAAGGAACGACGGCTTATTCGCCTCAAAACCACGCCCCGGACAAACCTAAGTCGCAACAAACCAGCTAAAGACATCGCGCCCGGAGTGATTCATCGAGTCCCAATATCGCGAGAACTCCAAAAATCTTGTTTCTGACCGCAGGCAGGTTTTCTGACTTGCGCCTTACCTCGAAACCCCTTCCCATCCCGCACCGGTTTGGGCCGGTACGAAAAAGTGGGATGAACCGTTTCTTGGACTTCCGACAATTTGTCGGAGCAGGCGCCTACAGCCGCGCGTCGGCCACGGATTCTGACCGTGTTCCCGTTTGACCATCCCGGAGCTCACAACGCCCCAGGACCTGCAGTCATACTATAATCTTCTCAAAGAGCGAAACGACTATCTCTTAACAAAGCGTTCGCAACGTTGCAAGTAAAAAATAAAATTTTTTTACCGCCCTATGTAAATGACAATTCCGACCAGTATCAGTATTACCGCCAGGCAAACGCTGACTGCTGATATAAACACCCACATCAGAAGCCGATTCTGCTTCGCCACGATGTATTTGAGGTATCTGTCGCTGGCGGCAAAAGTGCGAGACATTTGTGACAGCCCGTCGGTATTGGCGGTCGTTTTCTCATTAAGCACGCCTAATGTCTCATTGAATTTATTGAACGTCTCAGCCATTTGGACGTCGGAGTCGGCTGCCGCAGCTAATTGGTGGTCGATACTATCCAAAACATCGGTCTGCCTGGCCGCCTCAGCGGGAATCTTTTCTATTGCTTCAAGCAGTTGCTGGTCCTTGATTACGTTGGCCTTGAGCTGCCCGAACAACTGCTCGGTCAGTTGCTTCTGGTTCTCAACTACTGCGGGGAAACTCTCGAGTAGTTTAGGCATCTGGTCGATTCTGGAAATCAGTTGTTGGTGCTGGTCAAATTGCTTGTCGAGGTGGATATTGATGTCCTGCAGGTGGTCGATGAGCTTGTCGAATCCCTGCTGGAGTTTTTCAATGGATTCAGGTTTAGGGCCTTGCGGCGTGACGGGCTTTAGGATGACGTGATTGGCGCCGGTTGAGGATTGTGGAGTGGGTTTTTCCCACTGCGCATCCTGCACAATCAGCCCATCGGGTCCCACACCCGGCTGATACCCAGTTCGGCGGGCCGAGATACGATTACGCACCCAGTCGAGAAACCGCATCAATAACTGTCGCACCTGCATTTGTCAAAACTCCCCGTAATATCGTTTGGATAGTAATTATCGCATAACCTTTTGTCTTTGCCAAGCTCCAAACCAATTAAAAGTTTTCCTGCTGTAATCTCACGCAGTTTGTGCTACGATACCAGACGTAAAAAACAATGCAAGAGGGGCAAGTGGAATGAAATTGGTAAGTTTTTGCAGGGACGGTTTGGTTTATTGCGGCATATTGACCGGCCGAGGAATAATTGATGTGGAGACGTCCTGGCCGGGTTCAAATCCGCCGAAAAGCATACTTGAGATTTTGCAGAGAGGCCAGCAGTGCATTGACAAACTGTGCGGGATTGCCCGCTCGGCTGAAATTATGACGCCAATTGAGCAGGTCCGGCTGCTTGCGCCGATACCTAAGCCGGGTAAAATTCTTGCTCTTGCGGGAAATTACTGCGAGCACATCAAGGAGGCATCTTTGGAACGCGGTTTCAAACTGGGCCTGTCCGATGCGAAACGGCAGACGACTGTGCCTCGGCCTTTCTTGAAACCCGCCACAACGGTAATCGGCCCGGATGATGAAATTCCCTGGCCCGCCTATAGCGAGCAGATTGATTATGAGATTGAACTCGCTGTGGTAATCGGCAAGACGGCAAAGTGTATCGGGGCGGAGGATGCGACTGATTATGTTGCCGGGTACACGATTGCCAATGACGTTTCGGCCCGCAGCATAACTTTCAAAAAAGGCAGAGAGCAGCGCCCCTGGGATGAATTTTACGACTGGCTTAGCGGCAAATGGGCGGATGGCTTTTGCCCGATGGGGCCGTACCTCGTTACTCGCGACGAAATCGGAGACGTGCGAAACCTGGATATGGAGCTGACCGTCAACGGCAAGACACGCCAGAAAGCGAATACCTCGCAGATGATTTACGCCGTAGCCGATATTGTGTCGTTCTTGAGCCACATTATGACCCTGGAGGCAGGAGATTGCATCCTCACGGGGACACCGGCGGGGGTGGGGGTGGCAACGGGAAACTTCCTGCATCCCGGCGACAAAATCGAATGTAAAATCGAACACCTCGGCGAGCTGACGAACCGGCTCGGCGCTAGACCCCGCGAGTTTTACGAGCCGCTGAAACAAACCAAAGAAGACGAATAACGTCAAACAGAAGGCGGATGATGAAAAAAGAAAAAGGCCCCGTTTTGCGAGGCCTTTTTTCTGGTCTAATCTATGGGTGCATTACTTGGGGACGACGTTGGTTGCACAGGGGCCTTTCTTGCCCTGTCCGATATCGAACTGGACTGCTTGGCCTTCCTGAAGATCGGCATAACCGGTTGTCTTAATCTCCGAGTGATGGACGAACAGTTCTTCGCCGCCGTCGTCGGGGATGATGAAACCAAAGCCCTTCTTCCCGTTAAACCATTTTACCTTACCTGTACTCATACTCACTACTGCTCCTTGGCCTTAAACAGGCCGTAAACAAACTTTGTCCCTCACATTTTCTTTAAGAGTATATTCCTGAAGGACGCCTGAATAAGCTCTTTGAATGAATGATTATACCACAAACTCCCAAAAAGCAAACAATAAAAAATAAAATATTTTTGCCCCTGTTTCTTACTAACAGCAAACGGCAGGGTACAGCTTTGGTCTTCACGAGGCCGTTTTATGGTCTAAGAAGCCCTCAAGTTTGCGCGAACGCACGGGATGCTGGAGCTTGCGAATGGCTTTTGCCTCGACCTGGCGGACTCGCTCGCGGGTGACCTTGAATATTCTGCCGACCTCCTCAAGGGTGTAGGTGTAGCCGTCGCCGATGCCGTAACGAAGCTTGATAATCTCGCGTTCGCGGTAGGAAAGGGTTTTGAGAATCTGCTCAATCCTGTCCTTGAGCATCGACTGCGTGGCGGTTGAAACCGGTGAATCCACCTCGTCATCCTCGATAAAGTCGCCGAAGTAGCTGTCGTCGCTGTCTCCGATGGGTCTATCCAAGCTGATTGGATGCTTGGAGATTTTGATTACCCTGCGGGTCTCCTCAATGCTCATCGCGGCTTCTTTGGCAATTTCCTCAACGGTCGCCTCTCTGCCGAATTTTTGCAGCAGGACCTTGCCGGCGGTGCGAATCCTGCTCATCGTCTCAATCATATGCACCGGGATTCGAATTGTGCGTGCGTGGTCGGCAATCGACCTTGTGATTGCCTGTCGAATCCACCAGGTGGCATAAGTGCTGAACTTATAGCCCCTGCGGTACTCGTACTTGTCAACAGCCCGCATCAGCCCGGTGTTGCCCTCCTGAATGATATCGAGGAAGCTGAGGCCTCGGTTGCGGTATTTTTTGGCGATAGAGACAACCAGTCGGAGGTTCGCGCTGGAGAGCACCCGCTTGGTTTTTTCGTATTGCAGGAAAATCTTCTCGATGTTGCGCAGGTGTTTGTCAAGCTGTTGGGGGGTTTCGACGACCAGGTCCTGCAGTCCGGCCAGCTCCTGCTTCATTGCATCGATGTCCTCGACTACATTGTCCTGATTGGGTCCGGCGGCAATCATACTCTCGAGCTGGTGCATCTTCTGGCAGATGCCGTGAAGTTTTTCCTTCATCGGCTGAATCCTGCTCGTCCGCAAGCTCAGTTCCTCAAGCAGCGTTGCAATTTTGCGCCTGTTTCTGGAAAGCCGCCTCTGCAGTGTCGCCGCCTGCTGGGCCTTGTCGGGGGAGCTCTCCGCCTCGATGTACTTTTTGAACAAATTCTGATTTATCGCCAGCAGCTTGTTGACGGTTGTCAGGTTGTTAGGCAGCCGTTTCCTTATCACTGCCCGCACGAGGTTTTCGGCAGTGCTTATCTTCATCGTCCTGTCAAACGAGAGGATTCCTTCCTGTACCTGCTGAAGTATCTCCACCGCGCTTCTTGCGCAGTAATCGCTTTCCAGCATTTTTCTTCTGAACGCCATCCGCGACAGTTCGATTTTGCGGGCCAGCGATATCTCATCTTCCCTTGTCAGGAGCGGTATCTCACCCATTTGGGTCAGGTACATCCTGATAGGATCGTCGATGCGCGGGGCGGCTGCCGCTTCCATAAGCTCTTTTTCGAGCAGCTTGTCTTCTTCGAGATGGGGCTCTTCAATTTCCGGCTGCTCGATTTCGACCGGCGCCTCAAATTCTTCTTCCTCTTCCACTGCCACTTCAAGCTCGGGATGTTTTTCGACGTCGGCCTGGTCGATTAAGCTGATGCCCATTTCGTCGAGTGTTGCCAGGAGATTGTCGAGCTGGGCGGGGGTAGCAACTTCCTCCGGCAGCATGGCGTTCATTTCCTCGTATGTGACAAACCCCTTCTTTTTGCCTTTTTCGATGATGGCCTTTATGATGGCCTGGGCGTCCTTTGGCGCGGCCGGCTTCTCGCCGGCTCCGGTCGCAGGAGTTTGGGTTTTGGCTTGCTCTGTGTCCTGTTTTTTTCTTTTTGCCACTGTCGGCGTCCTCTAAAAATCAAAAACATTGTTTCAGGTCATGCATAATCAGGTCAATCCGAGCGTATGCGGATTACGTTTCGATGTATGCTCAACCATACGTTTGATAAATTCATTTTGGTCGTCGGCAGGTTTTATTTGGGATTTTTTCCTGTCGGCATTTAGTCGGCACAGGGTGTCAAGAGCGCCTGTGAGGCGAGGTATGAAGTTTGACTTTTCTTCGCCCGCCTGGGCAAGCTCGACAATGAGGTTTCCGCATTCGACGGACTCGGCACGGGCGAGAATATCGGATAGCGCCGGCTTTGGTGTTGTGCGCAACGTCTCGAAGAGCAGTTCCGTGATTTGACGAAGCTCAGGTACGTCGAAGAGGTCCGGCGAAATCGCACCGCCAGCGGTTTGCGCCAGTGCCGGCTCATTGAGCAACACTTCGAGGATTTCCTGTTGTGCTGCCGCCGCGAGGCCCCGACCGAGTTCTGCTTTTACGACCTTTCGGTTTTCGGCGGCGATGGTGGTGTCACCGGCGGTTTTTGCGGCGCGGGTGATTTTCCTGCGAAGCTCGGCATCGATGACCTTGGCGTCGAGAGCGGTGATTTTTGCCAGCCGGTTGATGATGAGGCCTTTTTCGATAGCGGGCAGGTTGCCGGCGGCAAAACCCTGAGAAACGGCGTCGAGAAATTCATCGAGGGCCTTCCTTGTCCCCTGGATAGTTTTGTCGCTGGCCAGTGCCGCGACCAGACGGTTCCATTTGAAGGTAAAGACATCGGGCGCATCTTCGATGAGTTTGGCAAAGGGGTCTTTGCCTTCGGCGGTTAAGAAGTCGCAGGGGTCTTTGCCTGTAGGCACGGATGTTATGGCTATGTCGATTGGCTGGGCGAGAGCGACCTGGAGGGCGCGGTTGGCTGCCTCAATGCCTGCGGTGTCACTGTCAAATATGAGGACGATTTTCTTTGCGTAACGGCGGAGGATGCGGGCGTGGCCTGGCGTGAAGCTTGTGCCGAGCGTGGCGACAACGTTTGAGCAGCCGAGCTGATGTGCCATTATGCAGTCGGTATAGCCCTCGACGAGGACTGCTGCGCCTGATGAGACGATGTTATGGCGAGCGAGGTTCAGGCCGTATAGTGCGTTACTTTTGTCGAACAGGGCTGTTGCCGGTGAGTTGATGTATTTTGCCCCTTCGCCTGAAAGGGTGCGACCGCCGAAGGCGATTACTCGGCCTGTGACGTCGGTGATTGTGAACATCAGGCGGTCGATGAATCTGTCGGTCAGATTGGGTGCGGTGCCGGTTATAAGGCCTGACTCTACGAGGGTTTTGTCCGGTATTTTTGCGCGTCTTGCGGCGGCGACAAGGTCAGTGCCCAAAGCAAGGGCCAGGCCTAACTGCCAGCTCTTGATGCTTTCAGGATTGATGTTTCTTTCTTGCAGATATTTGCAAGCGGCAGCACCTTTTGCCGGGTCTGCCAGGTTGGCGGCAAAGTATTTGGCGGCCCAGGCGTTTACTCTTGCAATTTCGTTCGGGTCGGTTTCGTATTGTGTGCTGCGTGACGTGTCGCGAGCAGTTTGTGGTTCGACTTTGATGCCTGCGCGTTCGGCGAGACGTCGGATGGCCTGGGGGAATGTAAGGTTTTCGCGCATTTGGACGAATTTGAAGACGTCGCCGCCTGCGCCGCAGGCGAAGCATTTGAAGATTTGCTTGTCGGGATTGACGTTCAAGCTGGGTCGGTGGTCTTCGTGAAAAGGACATAGGCCCACCATTTCGCGTCCTTTTCGTTTCAGGGCGATGTGCTCGCCGATGACATCTATGATGTCGCAGGCCTGCTGGATACGAGAAACCAAAGTATTGTCAAAAGTTGTCGGCATTAGATTCCAACGTTAAAGCATACACGAATGTAAAAACCCATAAAACCACGCCCCGCCCAGGCGGATAAGCCGGGGCTTAAAATATAACAAAACGACCACCAAATGAATTCGGGGGTAAATATGGTAGCCACATAAATATAGGGGCAAGTACCATAAAAGTCAAGTCCAGGCCAAAAAATGCGTTTTTAATACTGATAAAGGGCATTGTTGATAAATTGGACAGGTGGGGAAATGGGACACTGGATTTGCTATTTACGATTTACTGTTTTCCATTTACTATTCGCACCAGCGGTTGTTTGATGCCACAAAAGGTGCGGTTATATGGCTTGCGTAATGGACCGGATGGGCCGGAAGGATTTTATGGATACGAATGTTTGTGTAATTGGCGGCGGGCCGGCGGGATTGTTCGCAGCAATATCGTCAGCAAGGGCCGGCGCAAAAACCGTTGTCGTAGAAGAAAATATGACAGCCGGCCGGAAGTGATGAACAACGTTGGTTTATCCGGCAGTTTTTTGCCGTTGCAGAATGCCTTGTATGAAGGAATATGAGGGAGCTTAGCATCTCGGCTTATAGCAAAAGGGATGGCAGACCCAAACCGATGGCAATACCATAGAGATAATCCGCCCAGAACATTGAACCGATATTGGCTATGTATATCAGCAACACTATTGGATATGATACAACCGCGAGCATATTTCCGGAGGCAATTGCCTTCTTTGCGTTATACAGAAGCGCTTTCGCGTCGCCGGTTGACGGAAACGCGTGCATCCCTATTGATATTCCCAGCCAGAGCAGAAAATAGGAAAGGGGATTGTTTACGCCGAATACGCGCACTGGAAGAAAAGCCGGTGAACAAATAAGTATGCACAAAAGCGAATTTATTATAAAAGGCCCGACAGAGACAAAAAAAGCCGTGCCGAAATCCTCTATCTCTTCGTGTAAAACGTAGCCGCAGGGATTACCAACGCGGAAAAAGCACACATCGAGCACCGCCACGCCGCGCAGTTTGCAAAACAACATATGAGCTGCCTCGTGCACGATAACACCGGGAAAGGTTATGATGACGACCAGAAATCCTGGAATCATTTGCTTTGCTCCTTTTGTTGTGATTTCCAGCCGTTGGGAAATTTATTTTTAAACTCCTCACGGCTGATGATATTCCGTGTTTCAATCCGATACAAAATTCTGTTTTCGTATTCTGCAAATTTATCAAGACCTCCTTGTTTCTCTGTCAGGGTTCTGGCCTTTTGCAGAAAATCAAGGGATTTCTGTTTAAACTGCTCATCATCTGTGACGGCGTATTTGCAGGCATAAGCCGAGGCGACCTGAGCCAAGACCTTTGGGCTGTCCGGATGTTTTTCACTGCTTTGTATGGCCAGTAATAAAAACTTTTCATAGTCCTTGTTGTCAAATGCTACGCCTGTTTCGGCCAGTAAAATCAATTCATCCGCCGTTAATGTCGATGGCAGGTCAGCTTTACAGGAGTTCAGCAGCTTAAGGGCTTCGGCTGGTTTATCTTCTTTTATTAGCTGCATGGCTTCAAAATACGAAGCCATTGCAGAGAGCCATTTCGCTTCAGGGACTTTCTCTGCGGCTGCACGGGATGATTGAGTTGCCTTCTCGGAATCCCGTGCGAGCAAAGCCGCCTTGAAGTTACGCAGTTCAGTATATGCTTGAATAAACCGCCAGTTCCAGGCAAACGAAAAAACGACGATAGCCGCAAGGCCCGCTAAAGCCATCTTAATCCAGAGCGGATATGGCCGATTTCTAAAAAACGTCATGCACTGCTCACACGTGGGTAACCCCGCCATTTTCTTCATTTCCCAGTCACCATTGTCTTTGCCACAATTAGCGCAGACCGTTGGGTCATACTGCCTTTGAATCTGCTCATTGGTTATGTCCTTTCGCGATTTGAGAAGCTTTTCCGCACAGGTCTTGCACGAGACCTTTTCTGTTATCTTGAAGGTCTCGCTGAGCGGAAACGTTTGCCCACAGTCGTCACATTTTATGTTTCTCATTTGCGATTGCTTAATAAAAAGGTCATTATAACTCTCCTGTTTCCTTAGTGTATATCGGCTGGGGCGGTAAATTGACGATAATGATTTCTTAGGTGAGCTTTATGGATTTTAAGGTTTACATAATCGGTGCCGGACCGGCGGGATTGTTCGCAGCAATATCGTCAGCAAGGGCCGGCGCAAAAACCGTGATAATCGAAAAGAACACCACCGTAGGAAAGAAACTCCTTTTAACCGGCGGTGGTCGGTGCAACCTGACACACACAGGCGCGATTGAGGACTTTGTGCGGGCGTATGGACGCGCCGGCAGATTCTTGCAACATTGTCTGTACGAATTCTCACCCGAAAAGACAAAGAAATTTTTTGCAGACCTCGGACTGCGAACGCAAGTTCAGCCGGATGGCTGTGTGTTTCCCGTAAGCCAGCGTGCCGGCGAAGTGAGGGATGTTCTGGTGCGGGAATGTGAGAGAGTAAATGTAAACATCCTGTACGGCAGGCGGGTTGAGAAAATTGAAAAAAAGAGTAGTCAGTTTATAGTGCGTTGCAGTGGAGAGAGTATTTGCGCACACGCTGTAATTATTGCGACAGGCGGTTTGAGCCGGCCGGGGACGGGTAGCAGGGGGGATGGGTATCGGTTTGCGAGAGACCTTGGGCATACAGTAATCCAGCCGAGACCGGCATTAGTGCCGCTGGTGACAAAAGAAAAATGGGTGGAGGGACTGGCTGGGATGGCGGTCGATTGTGTCAGAATAAGGGCAAAAGCCGATAAGAAAAAAGTGGATACCGCCGGGGCAATGATTTTTACGCAGGATGGAATCGGAGGGCCCGCGGCGCAGGACTTGAGCAGGTTCCTTACGGATTACCTGCCTGCTGAAAAAGACCCGATCGCGATATTGGTTGACCTGCTGCCGGGGAAACCAGAGCAGGATTTGGAGAGACGATTGTTTGAGGAATTTGCCCGTCATCCGCGAAAGACGGTGACAATCGTATTGTCTGGTTTTTTGCCGAGGCGATTAGCGGAGGTCTTGAACAGAGAATTTGGTTTCAACGGTGACATTATTGGTGGTCAGCTAAAAAGAAACGACCGCACACGGCTGCTGAAGGTCTTAAAGGGCTTTCCGCTTTCGGTCGTGGGGACAAGGCCGATAGAGGAGGCGACCGTGACGCGAGGCGGGGTGAGCACAAATGAAATCAATCCAAAGACGATGCAGTCGAAGATTTGTCCGGGACTGTTTTTTGCAGGCGAGGTGATTGACGTTGACGGCCCCTGCGGCGGATACAATTTGCAGATTTGCTGGTCAACAGCCGTACTTGCAGGTTGCTCTTCAACGGAGTACGGATGACAGAGGACGGATGACAGATGACGGAGGACAGAATGCAGAGGAATTTGATGGGCTGAAGCCCATCCTACGTGGCTATGCTGGTCCAACAAGGAGTGGTTTGTCTTTCGAGGATTCAATAAGCTGTTGTCTAAAAGTATCTCCTCGAGGGAACACGATAGCACTTTGTATTGGAGTGGGAAAAATTGCGTTCCTCTCCACTCTTTCCCACCCGGGGCCGGGGGTGGTTGAATGAATATCAATGGATGGCGTTCCCACACCCCCAACGAAGGATGCATTGGAGAAACAGTATGAGCCATTAAGCAAATGGCACTCCGGCTTTGCGTGGTAAATATCCCAATATCCAATTACTTGCATCTTAACTATAAACGAATTGTCATCCCAAGGGCTGAAAGTATATTCGCATGTCCAATCGTTCGGGATCACATTGCTGTTTGAGGGTTGTTCGTTTTCGCAAAAGCGAGTCACTATGTAGTCCAGCAATGTTTTGTCTTCAGTAACACGAATGTTCAGAAGTTCGTGCCAGTAGGTGATGTTTTTCTGCTTTAATACTTGGTAGTCTGCTTGCAGTAAAATCATTCTAAATCGGGAGTAGCATACATAGTTTCCAAGGGAGAAAACCAAAGATGTAGGTAGTTCTGCTGGCTGATTTCGGAATAGTCGGCAGCACTGGAGACCGAGGGATTTGGCTTTTGCCAATGCAGGGCCAGTGAAATCGGAACTCGAATATATCACGCCGGTACTCGCACCGGTCGAACGAACCTCGGAATTGAAACTTTCTATGTGGGTGATATTAAGTTTACGTTTGTATTTTTTACAACTCACGAGTATTGAAATGGGGATGTGACCACCGTATTTGGCGTTTATCCAGGCATCCACTTGCCGGAGTGTTTTGGTGTTTATATCCTGAACTTTATGGTTGAAGAACACTGTTGCAAATGGGTCAAGAGCTTTGACAAAAGCCCAAACGTCTTTCTCGAACTGTTCGCTTGGTTTATCCATTTGGATTTTGATTACTCTTGTATTTCCTTCTTTATGTGATTTAACAGATTTATCGCCTCGATGGGAGTCAAATTATTGACATCAACGCAGGCCAGTTTGTCCAAAACGGCTTTGTGTTTCTGGGCGAACAACATATTTATTATGGCAGGTCAATGCCGAGTTGTTTAAGGGCTTCTCGAACCTTCTGGCGGACTTTCTTGGCCATTCCAATTGCTTTTAGTGTTTCTCCCTTTGTTACGCGTTCATCCTGGCCGGGGTAGCGAGCGGTTATCGCGTAAGGTGTTAATAAATCAGCATCCTTAATCTCTTTAATCTGCAAAGCACATTTGTCGCATAATTTCAACAGAGTGGCAATACTATGCGTGTAAGGAAAGTCCGCCCCTTGAGAAACCAGATATGCCTTAAGATATTTCTCGGCACACTGTTGAGCGTGGAAGGCGATAAGCCGGTAGGGCACGTTGCTTTTTAATTTCTCAGCATGCAGGGCCATACGCAAATCGTCCTCAGCAAAACTGAACCATTCCTTTATTTTTTCTCGAACGTCGCGGTCACGATTGTTCATACACGATTTTCCCTTCTTTATACGCGTACCGGCCAATTGTACCAGGTATGTCACGGTCTCGTTCCATTTCTTCCGGCCTGAGTATCACAACATCGAAGGCGTAGTCCAGTTCAATCAAAGCTCTGGTCATTTGAACCATCAGTTCTCTGCGTTTTCCCTTAAAGGGACATATAACCAGAAGATCGATATCACTGCGTTTATCAGCCGTGCCTCTTGCTTGGGAGCCAAATATGATGATTTTGTCCAGATGGAAACGGCTTACTAACCGATTTCTTATCTCTGACAAGACGTCATCGCTTACCATTAACGTGTTCTCCGCTGTCAATATGTCGCGTTTTGCGTTTTAATTCAATTATACCCCGATTGTCCTTACTTTCAACGTTCCCTATGTCGTTCTTGATTTGGTTGAGCAGGTTTATCGCCTCAATTGGAGTCAGGTTATCCACGTCAACGGCGGCCAGTTTGTCTAAGACGGATTTGTGTTTCTGGACGAAGAGCATATCGCCATCCGGTTCTTTGGTTTTGTGTTTGGCAAGATGTGAGCAGGCGGCTTCTTTTTGAAATGTGGTTTCAAGCTCAGCCAGAATCTCTTTCGAGCGTTCGAGAATCGGCTTTGGGATGCCCGCCAGTTTTGCGACGTGGATTCCGTAGGATTTGTCGGTGCCGCCCGGGACGATTTTGTGCAGAAAGACGACTTCGTCCATCCATTCGCGGACGGCCACGTTACAGTTTTTGATGTTTGAAAATAGTTCCGATAGTTCAGTAAGCTCGTGGAAGTGCGTGGCGAAGAGTGTGCGGCATTTGATTTTGTTTGCGATGTGTTCGGTTATCGCCCAGGCAAGTGACAGGCCGTCGTACGTGCTTGTGCCCCTGCCTACCTCATCGAGGATGACGAGCGACTTTCCTGTGGCGTTGTTGATAATGTTGGCGGTCTCGGTCATTTCGACCATAAAGGTGGATTGTCCCCGCGTAAGCTCGTCCGATGCGCCGACGCGGGTGAAGATTCTATCTACCAGGCCGATGGTGGCCTGCTTTGCGGGGATAAATGAGCCGGCCTGCGCCATAATAACCGAAAGTGCGGTTTGCCTGATATAGGTGCTCTTGCCGGACATATTGGGGCCTGTGATTATGAGAATATCGCCGGATTGACCGCCCAGTTCGATATCGTTGGGGACAAATTGTGCGCCGAGCGATTCGGCAAGAACAGGGTGTTTGCCATCGGTAATAAGCAGTTCTGTTCCTGTTGTTATTTTGGGCCGAATATAGTTTCTGCGTTTTGCGATGTGAGCAAGATTGGCCAGACAGTCGCAGGATGCGATTGTTTCAGCCAAATCCTGCAGGCGAAGGATATATTGTGCCGCCTGCCCGCGAATATCTTCAAAAAGTTTTTGTTCAAGCGCCAGCGCCTTTTCTTCTGCACCGAGTGCCTGTGTTTCGTATTTTTTCAACTCTTCGGTGATATATCGTTCAGCGTTTTTTATGGTTTGTTTGCGGACGTAGTCGGCAGGGACTTTTTTTGCCTGCGTGTGACTTATTTCGATGTAGTAGCCGAAGACCTGATTGAAACCGATTTTCAGTTTGTCGATGCCTGTGCGTTCAATTTGCTCCTTCTGGTAACGTTTGAGCCAGCTTTGGCCGTCGCGGGAAAACGAGCGCAGGCGGTCGAGCTCGGCGTTGAAGCCGCTGCGGATAACGCCGCCGTCGCGCAAGTGTGTGGGGCAGTCCTGCTCAATGGCTGATTCTAACAGGTCCGCAAGCTCATCCATACTGTCGCAGCGAGTCGCCATGTCGGCCAGTAGCGGGGCGGTGAGCTTACCGAGCATTTCACGCAATTTAGGAATCTGCCGAAGCGTTGTCGTAAGTGCAATCAGGTCGCGCGGATTTACCCGGCCTGTAGCGATGCGAGCCGCAATTCGTTCCGGGTCTGCGATATTGGATAGGAGTTTTCGGATTTCAGCTAATTGTGAGTCGCTGTCCTTCAGTTCTGCGGCTGCGTCCTGTCGGCGTTCAATGGCGGCAAGGTCACAGAGAGGCATACAGAGCCAGTTTCGCAGCATTCTGCCGCCCATCGGCGTAAGGGTCTGGTCGAGGCAATCGAGCAGCGAGCCGGCCTTGCTTTCGCTGCGGATGGTTCGCAGGATTTCAAGTGATTGCAGAGATACCTGGTCGATTTGGAGGAATTGTTTGCGATTGATTTTTCTGATTGACGAGATGTGAGCGAGGGTTGTCTTTTGGGTTTCGTTGAGATATTCGATTACTGCCCCGGCAGGCGGAATCAAACCGTTGTCGCTGTCGGTGATGCCGAAGCCGTCTAACGTGACTGTGCCGAAATGCTTGAGCAGTCGTTGTTTTGCGTGGTAGGGGTCGAAATACCAGATTGGCCGTTCTGTGATAATCGCTCCGGTCAGTTGTGCGATGTCCTTGGCAAGTTTCTTCGATTGCGCCTCAAAGAGCTGGCCGCGACTGTCGGCCAGGAGACACTCGGCAGGCGACAGCCGCAGTATTTCTTCAAGCAGTTTGTTCTCGGGCACAAGCTGGGCAAAAAAATGACCTGTTGAGATATCGACCCAGCTTATGGCGGCGGATGCATTGGATTGCCATATTGCTGCCAGGAAGTTGTCGGTCTTGGCATCGAGCAGAACGTCGTCGGTTATCGTCCCAGGCGTAACGACGCGAATGACATCGCGTTTGACCACACCCTTTGCGGTTTTCGGGTCTTCGATTTGCTCGCAGACGGCGACCTTGTAGCCGGCCTGGAGCATCTTTTTCAGATACCCATCGACAGCGTGCCAGGGTACGCCTGCAAGGGGGACGGGGCTGGCGCTGTCTTTATCCCGGCTGGTCAGCGTAAGCCCCAGAACCTTTGAGCACGTCCGGGCGTCTTCATAGAATGTCTCGTAGAAGTCGCCCATCCGGAAAAAGAGTATGCAGTCCGGGTATTTGGACTTGAACTGATGAAACTGCCTCATCGCCGGCGTAAGTTTTTCACTGCCTGTGACCATAGCTGTTGATTATACAGTGAATCAAGTGTTGGACAACCGTATTTGGTGTGCAGAATTATGATGAGATTGCCGCGGCCCCAGCAACTGCTTGCGCAGTCAAGCGAGGGGGCCTCGCAATGACAAAACGCGTGTGTGTGGTGTCATCGCGAGCAAAGCGAAGCAATCTCAACTCAACGACTTCTCGTGAAGATATTGATAATTAGACCTCTTTAGGCGACGGACTAAATTTATATAGATGACTAAATTTAGTCGATGGTCTAATTTTATCAGACGGAAAATACAATCTTCGTATGCTGCTGAAACTTCTCGCAATTACGGAAAGTGTGTGTAAATTGTCATTGCGAGCGAAGCGAAGCAATCTCAACTTTGTGCTTGCTCATACAAATCCTCCCAATGAGGATTTATGCTTTCTATTAGCATAATTTTCTTGGCACGAGAGCCGGCCTTGACCCGCTTCTCTGCGGCTATTGCATCATATACTCGGGCGAAAGATTCGTAGTACACGAGTTTTATGATGTTGTATTTGCTTGTGAATTTCGACCCCTTTTTATTTCTGTGCTCATAAACTCTTTTACACAGGTCATTGGTTACGCCCGTGTAAAGGACGGTGTTATTGGGATTCGTCATTATGTACACCCAATACTGGTTCATCTCATCTTATACCCTCGACAAAGCGGGGGTCATTGCGAGTCCGCCGAAGGCGGACGTGGCAATCTCGATGTTCCGATAGGCATACACACCACTCATAAACGCTTTCGGCTCAGTTGAGATTGCTTCGTCCTCCGATAAACGACATCGGATTCCTCGCAATGACAGACGGTGCCTGCGAATTGTCATTGCGAGGCCGAAGGCCGAAGCAATCTCATTTCCAGCCACAGTAAGAGGACTTTATTGTCGCTGATTATACATTCAGGCGTCCATTTAACAACTCTGTTACGATTGACCGGCTGGTGATTTTGGACTTTGCCTTTACCAGTTGGCCTAAAAGTTGTTCCTGGCGATGGGTGAAGCAGAGGGGCTGGCGCAAATCAAACTTATCGACTCCGACGCGGTGTTGGATTGTCCGGGCCAAATCATCAAGGCCTGTGCCGAGTTTGGCGCTGATACGGATGGTAGCAGCAAGCTGCGGCGGCAGCTTGGCGGAGTCAAACTTGTCGGCCAGGTCGGATTTATTGAGAACGGTCAGTACTTTTTTATCGGCGAGCTTTTCGATGAGTGTTTTCTTGAGCTGGTCATTGGTTTCACTGATGTCAAGGACAAGCAGGACGAGGTCGGCGCCCTTGAGAAGCTGCGCGGCTTTTTGCTGTGAGGCATTATCGACCGGCGATGCTGCGAGTATCTCGTCGAGACCGGCGGTGTCGAATAGCTCAAGGGCCAGTGGGCCAACTTGGCATTGAGCACTGACCCAGTCGCGGGTAGTGCCTTTGATTTCGGAAACAATGGCTTTGGCTTTGCCTGACAGACGATTAAGAAGAGTGCTTTTGCCGGTATTCGGCGGGCCTGCGATGACCGTCTTGCAGCCGAAGATTATCAACATCCCCGTCTCGCTTGCCCTTAAAATATGTTCGGCCTCGGATTTGATTTGGCTGATGGGGATTTTGCCGATGTTCTTTTGCCAGTATTTGGCTTTTTCAGATAGTCCAGCGTCGGTTTGATTTGTGAGAATTTTTGTCCCTTCGATTGTCCTGGCCCGAGATATTGCCAGTTTGGCTTCGATTGCGATTGTGTTAAGTGATTTATCCTGCGAGAGGATTTTATAGAGCATTTGCTCGGGCGTGATTAGCTTGACGCCGTTGCGTTTCAGCAGGTTCATTATATCTTCGACGATGAGCGGGTTGCCGTGACAATTGATGGCGAAGGTATCCGGCCCTTCGACTCCGCTCAGGGCAGGCCCTTCACAGCCGATTATCACCTGGTCGATAATTCGCGTACCGTTGACGATTGAACCAATGAGGATTGCACCTGTCTTAAATTGTGACGACTTTTCACCTGCGGGCTTGAATATCTTTTTCAGGAGGGATTCGATTTTGTCGCCGAATACCTGGATAGTCGCTATAGCGCCTGTTCCCTTACCCGTCATTACCGCTGCAAAGATGCTCATTACCACCTCCGAGTCATCCAGGGTAATCTTCGTACACCCATCGCAACTTCCTCATAATATCCCACGCGACCCGGATGAAGTGTCTACCCATGATTATTGCCGGGCCATTGAAAATCCAACAGGTTACCAGAGCCATAAGGCCCATTTTTACCATTGACCATATTGCTTGGGATTTCTCAGTAATTATCTGTGGACTCTCAAAGCGGATTGCCAGAATCGCAAGTATCGTAAAGCATATAGGTAGAACTGATACAGCCAATAGAATTAATCTCTTGCGTTTGGTGAGATTCGATTGGAATACGGAAAGAAGGCCGAGCAAGACACCCGATCCTCCTGATAACGCCGTAGCACCTATCGCAAAAAAGGTAACGGAACTTGTGAGCAAAATATTGGTTGGTATATGCGTATATTTGCATACGGATTCCACGCTCATTGATATAGACATATATATCAATGGCACCCACCCGAGAAGTATCACGAGAATTAGAAAGGCATCCCCTGTTCGCGCAATGGTTCGCTTATGCTTTTCAAAGAATGGGTTAATCTTGCGTGGTTGTGGTGGTTTTCCGAAGAAGTAATGGATGGCGATGATAGGAACTGCAATTGCCAGCCAGAACCAGCCGTTTGATAGAATCTTTGGTATCGTCATTGATAGCATAAGGTTTCGCTAAGAAACTTACCCCTATGTGAAAAAATGGTTCATGCCGAAGATGGATGCCTTGTTAATAATTGACCTGGGCCCCGAAGTCCGGCGACCTTCCTCCTTTCACAAGTGCTGTCCAGTCCTTGAGTTTCTCTTGGCCCATTTTCCAGAATTTTGCGCATAAGCCGAAGTATTGTAATACGACATCTTTTTCACCCTTTTCAAGTAGTTCGTTCGCCAATGTCATATTGGGGCCAAATGAGTTCAATTGGGGCGAGCCGGGGGTCTTACCGGCTTCAAGCAGATACTTCTTGGCGGCATCGAGGTTGCCTGCACGCAGGGCGATTCTGCCAAGCACGATATTGCCATAGTGAATCGCGTTTCCATAGTTCCAGTCCCTGCTGTACTTCGGCGCCAGGGCAATTAACTCTCTTGCATAACTCTGGGCCTTGTTTGCATCGCCAGCGTCAAAAGCGTTCTTGGCAAGGTCGGCCAGCATATAAAACTTTTCCACCTCGGAGCTCGACAATTGTAGCGACTTTTCCATTTGCTCGAGTGCCTTGATTGCCGGATTACTGTTTGAGTCAGCGGTTTGGCGATTAAACTCCAGCCGGTAGAGGTGTGCGAGTTGTTGCGGCCATTTGGGATTTTTGGGCTCGAGTGTCTGCGCCTTCTTGAGCAATTGCTCGGCGAGGTTACTGTCAGAAATGAGAAAGAAGCTCGCTGCGTTACCGATTATGGCAGTGTTAGTATCGTGAGTTTCCACGTGTTTGAGCCAGAGTCGTTTTGCCTCCTGATAGCCATCGGGGTCTATGACGGGGTCCATTTCTATAGCAGGAGTGCCGGCGGCTGGGATGTCTGGATGGTTGGCGATAAGCCATATCGCATGTCGTACGTACTCCTTGCGTGCGGCATCAGAATCAAACTGATGGTGTGAGTAGAAACCGATAAGCTTGGCTCGTACGAAGAGATTGTTCGGGTCTGATTTAATCTGTTCTTCGAGCTTTTGGACCTCCTCTTCGGTCAAGTTGCTTTGCTGCAACATCATATCAGTCATATCCTCTTCTTGTTCTGTCACCCCGAGTTCTGCGGCGTTCGGCGTCGGCTCAGATTGTTGCGACCAAACAAGTGAGCTGAAAACCGAAAAAAGAAGCAGGAAGGTCAAGGTTGTTGTAGGTGTTTTGGGTGTCATAACTGTCTCCTTGAAAAATAGTGTGTTAGGGGGTTTACTCCTTTGATTCGATATATTTTCTGTAGGCAAGGGCGATGCCCTTTATGACTAAGTTGGGGACGTATGAGTCGATAAAATCGCAGTCGTCTTTGATAAGTTTTGCGCCCGAGCCGGTGATTACGGTTTGCGGCCAGGTGCCGATTACTTCGGCGTACCGGCGGACGATTTCCTGTAGTGCGCCGACTGCGGAGTAATAAATGCCTGCGTCGATGGCCTCGACGGTGTTTCTGCCGAAGGGCCAGTCGGGTTTTGTGACCTGTATTTCCGGCAGCAGGGCGGTATCCTGGTGCAGCGCGCGGGCGGAGCTTTCGAAACCGGGGAATATGACGCCGCCGCAAAATACCCCGCGGTCATCCACGAGGTCGATGGTGACAGCGGTTCCGAAATCGGCGACGACAACCGCCTGCTCAACGACCGCGTATGCGGCTGACGCGGCTACGACCCGGTCGGCGCCGACCTTATCGGGTTCGCTGACCGACAAATCAATCGGGTAGGGAATGTCTTTGCCGACCAACAGGATTTTTTCGCCGATGGTTCGTTTGACAATGTCGCGAATGACGTCGGTCCACGCGGGTTTGGCGGAGCTTGCCACTAATACGCCGTCGCGTTTGCTTTCTGTTGAATGTTTTGCGACCGGTATCATTTCCCAGGTCGATTTCAACACCTCCGTCAACTCCGCTGTTGATTCGCCGGACACCGATTTTACAAACTGTTCCTCCCCCTCGAGAAACAGCCCAACGCCTATGTTCGTATTACCTATGTCAATTGCTATTAGGTTCATAGTTCGTCTTTTACTGTATTCTTTGTGGATTGTCAATTTATGGTTGTTTACCGTTGGGATGGTTGTTTACGCAGTCATCTTTTTCCGATATAATTATCGTATGGACAGGTTTGATTTTCCAAAGGTGCGAAGAGACGTTTTTACAGTAAGTTCTCTTTTTGACCAGTCGGATGACAAAGAATACTGGCTTTCCAAAACTCCCGAGGAGCGTCTGGAGGCCGTGGAGTTAATGCGTCGGATTATTTATGGCGATTCAGCTACCAAACGACTTCAAAGAGTTCTTGAAATTACTCAACGCTCATCAGGTTGAGTACCTGCTTATCGGCGGATATGCGGTCGGTTTCTATGGCTACCCGAGAGCCACCGCCGATATGGATATCTGGATTGCGATGAATCCGACTAATGCCGACAAGATAGTTACCGTCCTGAAGAAATTCGGCTTCAACCCCTCGGATTTATCGCCGGAGCTTTTCCTGAAAGAACAGCAAATCATCCGTATGGGTTTGCCGCCTGTCAGGATTGAGCTGGCAACAACGATTTCCGGTGTCAATTTCAGTGAGTGTTATGCCGAACGTATAGCAGGTGAACTGGGTGGCGTGAAAGTAAACCTGATTAGTTTGAAACACCTGAAAGCCAACAAAAAGGCCTCTGCCAGACACCAGGATATTGCAGATTTAGAGCATCTTCCCTGAGTATGACTATTGGAAAAGTAAAGGAGCTTTATGATGCCCGGCCATTCAATCTGAGTTCGTTGTTCAATGCTTGCCCGCCTTAGGCGGGTTGAATATTCGATGTTCTATTTCCTCTCTGTCATTCGTTCTCCGTCCTCAGTTCTCTGTCTTCTGCTTGCCCCGGCGAAGCGTAGCGAAGAAGGGTTATCCGTCCTCTGATTTAGCCTGTTTGACCTTTTTCCAGAGCAGTTCGGAAAGTTCCCTTACGCCTTTGCCGGTTACCGCGGAGATGGGGACGATTTTGCTGTCGAGTTTCTTTTTTAGTTTTTTGACGGCTTTATTGTCCGGGTCGAGGTCGATTTTATTGGCGACGATTATCTCTGCCTTTTCCGCCAGTGCCTTACTGTATTGACGCAGCTCCTTTCGGATTGTGCGGTAGTTCTTGACGGGGTCGGTGCCGTCTATGGGCATAATATCGAGGATGTGGACGATGATGCGTGTCCGCTCGACATGGCGGAGAAATTCGTACCCCAGCCCTGTCCCTTTGTGAGCGCCTTCGATTAGGCCGGGCAGGTCAGCCATAACGAATCTGCGGTCGTCCGAAAGTTTGACGATGCCGAGGATGGGTTCAAGGGTAGTGAATGGGTAGGATGCGATTTTGGGCCGGGCTGCCGAGCACCGGCTTATCAGTGTGCTCTTTCCCGCGTTGGGCATCCCCACCAAACCGACATCCGCTATCAGTTTTAGCTCCAGCCGAAGATTCCTTTCCTGGCCGGGCGTGCCGGGTTCTGCGTATCTTGGCGCCTGATGGACGGAAGTAGCGAATGCCTTATTGCCTTTTCCGCCTCTGCCGCCTAATGCGATGCATACCTTCATACCGATTTCGTTGAGGTCCTTGAGCAGGATATTGAAGTCGGCATCGTAAATGAGTGTGCCGGGCGGTACGCGGATGATTAAATCCTCGCCGTCTGCACCGGCCTTGTTTTGTCCTAAGCCGGGCCTGCCGTTCTCGGCGTGCCAGTGGTGTTTGCCGGCAAAATCCAGAAGCGTATCGAGGTTTTCATCGGCAATAAAATATATGTTGCCCCCTTTGCCGCCGTCGCCCCCATCCGGGCCGCCTTTGGGTACGTACTTTTCACGCCGGAAGCTCACGCATCCGTTGCCGCCGTCGCCCGCCTTGACCCATATTTTCGCTTCATCGACAAACATTTTTGCCCTTCCGCACGGCTCATTACGATTGTGGACAGCCCATTATAGCGAAATTGCCCTTGATAGATAGCCCAGATTATGACGACCTGCGACAATGAAGATTCATTGTTAGCGTCTGAAATGTGCGTTTTTACGCCGAAAAACTTGTCCCCTGTCTGTGTGGCGGGCTTGCCCTCCGTCTGTTTGTCGAGTTAAAATGTCTCTCTTCCGCAACTCAAAACTCAACATTAAATACTCAAAACTAACGTCGCTTCACGCCTGTCCTGAACAACGTCGAAAGAAGCGAAGTCGAACAAAGTCGAAGGACACAGAAATCCAGATTATTTACTCACTATCATTTGACAGACTAAATTGACGGAATTTAAGTCAAGATAGTGAAAGGAGTTAGCATATATTTAGAAAAATTATTAACTTCGAGATAAAATTTTTTAACTAATGGTTGACAAAGGTCAACTTTTCTGTTAGTTTACGATTAACGCTCTTTGAAAAGTTAAAGCGTTATTCGGGTCGGTTTAAAAGACTCTCCCTGTACCGCCATCTCGGCGTTCTTGATGAGCTACATACTGTGTAGCTGCCTCGCTTTTTGGCGAGTGTGTTTTGATGGGCGACAGATTGTCTTGGCGTCGTATGTCCCTCTATCTATTGGTTAATCGATAGACTCCTACACTTCTGCTTTGTCGGTAGTGTTTTGGATGGGGACACGACAGCTTGACATTCTATTTGTACATCGTAACAAACTGCAGAACGTATTTCCAGACGTCACAGTCGAATAATTTTTGAAGACTGTATTGTAGTAATATGTTTTTGCGGTGTAATGAAACGGTAAAACTGTTTCATAGAAAATTAGGGAGCCAGCTCCGCCAACTCAGCAACGAGTTCCGAGTTGGTCGAACCAATATTTCTACAGGGAGAAACTATGGTCAAATTGCAATTCGGTTCGTGTGGACCGACAGTTTGACCGTGTTAACCAAAAGAAAGGAGTTAAAATGAGTATTATTAGAAACAAGGCCGACCCGAGATGCCGCGAAGCCCAAAAAGAATTGGAGAAGATTATTGCTACATTGCAGCGACTTCTAAACCATTCCGGAGGGCCAGGCAAAACAGGTTCGGTCGAATTAAGTGCCGTTCTCGATCGCTTAAAGGCATTACGGACGATGCTCCTTTACCAGCACGAGGAACATACAAACTGGCTGGCAATAATAGGGGTGATCGTTTCCATCGCCGATTTAGTTGAAAGACTATGGCAATAATCGATTCCCTTTTTCTTTTTGTTATCGAGGAGGAATAATCATGTTTGCAGGTCAAATCATAAAACTAATTCGTACTGCAGATGGCCTTCAACAGGGCCAGTTTGCCCAGAGTCTTGATGTAAGCCGCACGTATCTTTCTCAGGTTGAGAACGGTCGGAAGGAACCGAGTATTTCTTTCTTGAAAAGATGCTCCAAAGAGCTGCGAGTGCCTTTACCATTGTTATTTTTCAGTGGGCAAAATCCGAATGACGATGATAACGTCCTTGCTGAACTTCGTAAGATTTTGGCTGGCATTTTGATGGCTAGAGCATCACAGTTATCTGGCGGAAAACAATTGGAATTCCGGAAATGGTAAAGAGACAAATCAAGTCGTTAAGAATTAGAGATTTAATGCACCTTGCCAAGCATCTTGGCACCACACCACAGGAACTGGACGAGATATGTTGTAATATTGAGAACCATCCGAGTAAGTATTATTTTCGTTGGGAAAAAAAGACAAAGAAGGGCAAAGTGCGCCCGATGGTCAAGGTTTACGGCCGTTTAAGGAATGTTTTGGACCGGTTGAATTGTCTGTTGCAGCGAATCGAATTGCCTCCTTACGTTCATGGGGGTGTGCCGGGCTGTTCGACTGTTACAAATGCACTACCTCACCGTGCTCAGCCACTCCTGTTAAGTGTGGATATCGAGAAACACTTTCCTAACGTTAGACCAATCAAAGTTTATTCAATGTTTGTTAACCAGCAGCAGTGTTCTTCTGATGTCGCCCGCACCCTTACAAGGTTGACTACTCTGGACGGCGGTCTTCCTCAGGGCTCGCCCACAAGTGTTGCCGTCTCCAATTTAGTTACACTCAACCTCTCAAAGAGGCTACATGGTTTTGCTGAAGCACGCTATTGCGAATGCACCCAATATATAGACGATTATAATTTTTCAGGAAAAGCACGCTTTGCTGCTTCTCAAGGCAAGGTCTTAAATATTATTGCCCAAGAAGGATTTAAGGTGAATCCCTTAAAAACGAAAGTGATGAAAGGTGATGATGAAAAAATTGTGACCGGCATAAAAGTTGATACTTGGCACCTTGACGTCCCCAAAGATACGATAAAGAAGGCCCATGCTGCAATTCTGGAATTGAAGACCAACAAGGAACGTGGCTATCCCATCTCTTATAAGCAAATCCGTTCGATTGAAGGGAAAATCCGTCACATCTCATCTTTTAATAGTGGAGCAGGTAAGTTTCTTTTTAAGCAATTTAGAGCCATAAACGCTAATGTCTCCTGACCGGCAATGCATTTGCCTATCCCTTCAAAGGCAACTTTCCGAGTTCTACCCAAACCTCATCCTTTTTCAACGGCAATAATCCAGCGTAATCCATGTAATTCGCGATTAAAATAAATCTCCGCTTTCTCTGCGTCAATATACATTCCAGAATCAGCGTTTCGTCCACCGGACGTTAAGACCGGCCAGCAAGTCGTAAAATGGGTCGTCTTTACCCGGTTTCTTTAAGTCGTTTCGCCCTGACCGCCGCCTGCCCTGCGTAGTCCCTTGGGGATGTAGTAGGGCCTGCCGGCGGGGGCAGTTCCACTGCCCGGCGAACGAAAATGAGACCTTTACAGAAGCTTGCTTCGAAAAAGGGCTTATTCGAGCACGCCTCACCGGCTGACAAAATCCGTGAAAATCCGTGCCAATCCGTGGTTTACGAAATTCTCTGTGGCCTCTGTGACCTCTGTGGCTGGATAAAGATTTCACTTGACACAAAACATTCCTTATGGTATAATATCCACCTAACAATGAGAAAGTGAATAAAGTATCATAAACTCGGAGTTCTCAAATGGTTATCGAATCTCAAATCCTCGCCCAATCCCATAACTCATTTAGCCGCCGGCATTGTCGGCGGTTTCTTTTCTCTCCGAAAACTCCTCCCCGGCAAACTATAATTTTACAAAACAAACCCAATTTGCAAAAATGCGAAATAAACCGAAACCTATGCCTATAAAGGACTTATGAAACATCTACCGCGCGCAACAGCCGAAAAAACAAACCCAATCAAAGCCAATTTTCGAGCTTGGCCCCCAGCCAAGCGCAGACCCCGCACACCCGAATCACGGGCTACGACGTATGATTATGCAAAACAAAGCCAATTTGCAAAAAACCAAAATGAACCTAAGCCCCTATTCAGAAATGACTTGCGAAGGAAAATACCCTCTCCGACGCTCCGAAAAACAAAGCCAATTCAAACCCAATCTGTACGGTCAAAACTCAATGCCGGGCCGGGCGGGGGTAGTTCTCGTGCCAGAGGATTATTCCTGCGGATTTGAACGGTCGAAGGGTTTGCCGAAGGCATCGTTGCGGAGAAACGGCTGGTCAACGTCGGTAGAAATCAGCTCTTTATATCTTTGGGGTCTTCGCCAGGCATTGCCCCAATAAGTATCTTTGCGTATCTGCTTGGCTTTGCGGATATCTACTTCGGCAAGGTACACACCCGGGTTGGCGTCGGCCATAATAATTTGTTTTCCGTCGGCGTTAAATGCGCAGGAATGGCCGTTGCCTTGCCCCTCGGCGTAATTTGCCATTGCCGTTGCCAGGCAATTTTCCCAGGCGCGGACCTGAAACTGGATAAGACGCAACTGGTCCAGGCCGCAAGCGTTCGGCGTGAGGATGAGTTCGGCACCCTGGAGCATTAAAATGCGGGCGCTCTCGGGGAATTCTCTGTCGTAACAAATCATAATGCCGGTTTGGACGGGTCCAAGGCGCGTGTCAAGCCGGCCAACATAGAAGTCGTCTCCGGGCGCAAGCGAGGCCTCCATCCTGAAAAAAGCGCACGTGTGTACCTTCGAGTAAGTGAGCACCTTCTTGCCGTGGCGGTCAAAGAGTGTCGCGGAATTGCGGAGGCGGCCTTGTCGGTTCTCGAGGTACGTAATGACAATCGCCATTTGCAGCTCGTTGGCCAGCTTTTGAAAATGTGTTACATACGGCCCATCACCGGCAACGGCCATTTTTCCCCATTGCTCAACAGCGTTTGGGTCGTTGAAGTCCGCAGGCGTGTAGTACCCGACACTGTACATCTCAGGAAAGACGGCGATATCGGCGCCCATCGCTTTTGCGTCGCGACAGAGCTTCTCGCCATTTTGCAAATTCACTGCCTGGTTTATTTCAGGAATGGGTTGAATTAACGCAATCTTCAAAAGACCTTCTTTAGACAGGCGAATTGCTTCATTGAGACGGCTGGTAAATGATTCATAAACAGGCGGGTTATTTGCCCCGGTTATCGCAACAAGGATGGGAATGGCATTTCCCGTGGACTCCATACGAATCCATTCGATTGTTTTTTCCGGATGGGGATTTTTCCACGGCGTGTTGAACAGCCATAAATCATTCTCATTGTAAGTCCGCTGTGCGTGCGGCATATTTTTCGGCGGGTCCCACCAGTCATCAATTTCTTTTCCCTTTCGGCATACAAAGATATGCTCTGACCCGTCTTGATAGCCAATGCGATATTGAACCAGAGGCAACGGCTCCTGCGAAATTTTCGGATACATAGTTGTATGCAGGAAGTACATCTCGGAAAACCTGTCGTTTATAGTAATTTTGGAGGATTGTTTCGGAAAGATTTCTTCCCGCTGCGGCCCGCTCAGGACGATGACCGAGCTGCCTGCATTTGTCTGCGGGTCAATGATGAAAAAGGGAATCGGGACATCTTCGAATAACTGGCGGCCAAAGGGTATTTTTCTCAAGCAGGCATCGGGCCCGAAGTCCGCCCAGCCGCCGTTCGAATCGCCGGAGGTATCGTCACGAAAACCACGGTTTGCAGCATTTCTAATGTCGATGAAAGTAAAGGAGGCCGCATTTGTGTCGTCAGCGGACGGCGGGGCGTTGGCAGATGATTTTCCGCAGAAGACCGCCATCAGCAAAGCGATAGAAAAACATAAGTGAAGCTTGCGCATCATTCTCCAAGTACTCCTGCAACCTAACAGTAATTGTGCGGTAGTTTCTATAAGCACACTACGCTCACGGGGGTGCGGCCAACAGTGATTATAATCCATCTGCCGGCAATCCACAATACGCCCCCTGTTCACCCAATAAAAAGTATCCGGCTTCGTTGAGGAACTACCCGTCTTCGCTGCGCTACGCCGTGGTAAACGCCGGGGCAGGCGGAGATTTTCAACCACAGATTTCGCGGATTTTCACGGATTTTTTAGCCACACGCCAAAGGGCGAAGAAAATTCACGCACAAAAAACTCGCCAAATAATGTTAGGGTTTTGGATTTGCAAATTTTGACTCGAAATAGCGCCAATTTGCTTGAATTGGTATCGAATTACTCTCCAAATTGTGGTTTGCGCTATCGAATTGCACTGAATTGTACGCCAAATTGACTGAATTGAAGGGGGCTATTTTTCGTAAGTTGTTTTGCCATAAGGAGTTCCGGATTTTACCTTGCAAATTGGGACGATTATTTTTTTCAGCCGGCGGGAACGATTGCGTGAAGCGTCGCGCGTGAAGCGTGAAGCGGCGAAATACGCTTCACGAGATACGAGATACGAATTGGTCATTTGAAGAGGTTCGCTGTTTAATTGTCAAAGAGCACAACAGTTCCGGCAAGGCCGGGGGTGTGTACCACCAAAAGGGACGATAGGCGTCCCTCTATAAATAGAAGCGTACCTGCGCGATTGATTCGAAAAAAATGAGGACGGAGGATAGAAGACAGAGGACGAACAGCAAGATAACTCGTTGGTGGGCAAGGGATAAGGAGAATTATAAAAAATATTTATTTTTCCCCATTTTGTTCGAAGAGTACCTGCGCGATTTCGACAAACAAACGTTTGAAATGCAGGGGAAAGTTAACCGCAAAAAGGCACAAAAGGGCACAAGGCATAAGTGAAAAGTAAGGGGAGCAGGGTAACAGGGGACCAGGGGGTGGTGGAAAACAGTTGCTTTTGTTTCCAGTTTAACGATATAATGCTGCTTTGAAGTCGGGATACGGCTTTTAATTAAGGGGTAAGATATGAAGAACCTGTTATTGATTCCGATTTGTTTATTTTTCGTTGGATGTGAGGCAGAGAAACACGTAACAAGAGACCAGATGCATCTTGGATATGAGGCAGAGAAACACGCAACAAGAGACCAGATGTATCTTGGCATGTCATTAGGTCAAGCATGGATGGCCTATAGCAAGCAAATACCTGAAACGGTATCTGATGAAATAAATGGTCATTGTACCACCACAATTTATAGGTTTTGGCTTTGGGATGATGTCAAATCTTCAGATAAGATCAACTTACATAATTTGGCAAAAGCAGTTGCCGTATCTGCAGAAGGAGTAAATGACCCACAATTTTACACAAAGCAAAAACCTCATCCCTCGCCTTATCTTTTAACGTTTTTGGGTTGTCGCAATGAAAATTATGCTGCTATTATTGCAGAACGAAAGGCCAGATCCGATTCTGTCCTTGCCGGCAATCCTCAGTTGGCTCAAGAAATGGAGAAATTCAGTCATGAACAACACCTCAATCCCGAAAATCGAGAGACGCTACTTGAAATGATGTATCCTGATGTATTTGCTGGACTGCCACGACCAAGCAGCGAACCTCAATTGACAAATATTGATGTTGATTATCAGATGCTCGACAGGAGTTCACAGAAAGATTATCGGGATAAAACTTTGCAATTGCAACAACAACAATTGAATTTACAGCAAGAGCAGTTGGATGAAATACAGCGGCAAAATCTTATGAATCGACATTAACCAGAGATTGCTTCGAAATCGGAGTCCCGATTTATCGGGAATGAAATAAAATAAAAAGCGACTGATAAGCAGACTTACCAAACAGATTGAAGAATCGCGAAGATTGAAAGGATTGTTAAAGAAGTTATGAGGAAGATACCTCTGAATAAGCAACAAATAGAAGAGGTTGTCTTTGATATATTCCGAGACAAATACGGTTTGATCGGAGAATTTGTCCATGGGGACAAACCGGATTTCATAATATCTCATGATGGTCATACTTTGGGAGTTGAGATTACCGAGATTTACAGTGATGAGAAGATATATGGTAAACACCAACAAGAACATGAAGTCGCAAAAGATAGAATAGTTCACCATGCCTGTGAAAGAGCAAAAAAACTTGGTTTGCCACCTCTGGATGTACACGTTATATTTTCTGATAATATCCCGAAAAGCAAAGAATCTTGTTTAATAGAATCTCTTTTCGAGACAGTTAAGAATAACATTCCCCAGTTGGACAATCAAATAGTCCTTAATAATTACAATGTTTTACCTGAAGGTTTTGGGTCGATATGCATATACAATAGGCCAAACCTAAACAAACCCTTCTGGTATTGTGATGAAGCTGGAGCTGTTGAAACCAGGTTTTCGAAGCAATTACAGTGCAAAATAAACGACAAAGCCGAAAAAATTCCCGATTATCTCAAAAAATGTAATAAATGCTGGCTTATTATTGCTGCTCGTGGTTCTAGACCTTCGTCTTTTTATGAATTCGGCGAGGACATGGCAACAAGCCGCTACGCATCCCCTTTTGAAAAAGTTTTCTTTATGGAAGTGTTCAGCGAGACTTTGAAGGAACTTAAAATAATGAAGGGGGCAAATCACCCTCAAAACGCCTGAGATCTATTGTTGAAAAGAAAGCCCCTTTGACTTTTTCCTTTTTACTTTTGCCTTGTTTCCTTCTGGAAGTAAATTGGAGACAAAAATTGGGGACCAAAAAGGCAAAAATGGCAAAAATTGGGTACAGGCACCTAATATTTCACGTCAAAGTCAGATGACTTTGTGTTGGATTAAATGGTTTAAAAGTCGCCATCGGGGCGGATAATAAGGGGCACAATTTTTTGAAAGGAGATAGTAATGAAAAAGTTTTTAGTTTGTTTGTTATTAGTGGCTTTTTCTGGTTGCGGCCAAGACGGCGAAGACAATGCCGTTAAAATTCGGACAGAAAACCGTCTCAATATGTCAAAAATCAATGTGGGTATGACGAAAGCCGAGGTCCTGCAAATCATGGGCGATAAACACACTGAGGCTGGCTTTGGCAAAAACACAGTAACGGTTACTAATCCCTATAGAAGTGAACTTCAGCAGATAAAAGGGCAAAATTATGAGATTCTCTATTACTATACCCATCAAGACCAGAAAGACTGGCCTGGTAAGCAGTTCAAGATTCTTGAGCGTGAATTAACTCCGGTAGTATTCAAGGATAGTAAAGTAATTGGCTGGGGACAATCTTACTTGGAAGACCTGAAAAATGAATAATGGGAATAATGGTGGCAGGCCCATCCCTCCTTGTTTTGCGAGTAAAGAACACAGAGTAAATCCGCCAAACGACTGGCGGACAAGTCCTGTTTGAATCCGACAAAGGCGGATAAATCAATATCTGGTTTAGATACTTGTCGGGGTAAATCCCGACCTACAACTAAAAACTCAAAATTGGCTCCCGCATCCTGTCTTCCTCAATAAAACTCTCTGGCAAAAGAAGGGAATCTATGCTAAAAGCAGACGAGATTGCTTCGCTTCGCTCGCAATGACTTTTATTTTGTTAGAGATGTTTAAAATTATGGCATCGGCAAGTATAGTCAGTATAGGTAATGAACTGCTCATCGGGCATACGACGGATACGAACGCCACATTCATTTGTCAAAGATTGCTTTCAGTCGGCGTTCCAGTCCTCAGCGTTTATACTGTCGGCGACGACATCGGCCAAATCGTCCGCGCACTGAAACGAGCAACAGAAGACGCTTGTTTTGTCATCGCGACAGGGGGGCTGGGGCCGACAGATGATGATGTTACCCGCCAGGCATTTGCGTCGTTTCTGAATGTGGAACTGGTATTCCACGAAAAGCTCCTTGAGCATATTCGCTGTTTTTTTGAGCGGCGAGACATCAAAATGGCCCAGAACAATAAGGTGCAGGCGTATTTGCCCGCAGGGGCTGAGTCCATCGCCAACAGAATGGGAACAGCGCCCGGTATATGGGCAGAAACAAGTGCACAAGAGCATAAGTGCATAAGTGCACAAGACACAAGAGCACAAGACATAAGAGCACAAGACACAGATTCCGCCACAGAAGGCAAAATCCTTATTGCGCTGCCGGGTGTGCCAAGCGAAATGAAGGAAATGTTTGAGACATTGGTTTTGCCGAGGTTGAAAGGATTGGCCCAGGGGCAGGTCGAAGTCGTAAAAAAGCTGAAATGTTTCGGGACGGGCGAATCGAATATCGCGGCGACGTTAGGCGAGCTTATGCAACGCGGCAGAAACCCGCTTGTCAACTCAACCGTTGATTGCGGCGTCGTAACGCTTCACGTAGTCGCAGCAGGAAAAGACAGAAAGCAGGCCGAGGAATTGGCCGATAAGTATGTCGGTATTGTTCGAGACCGGCTGGGAAAAATCGTTTTCGGTACTGAAGACCAAACCCTGGCTGAAGTTGTGGGGCTTATGCTTACAGAACAAAATAAAACGCTGGTGGTTGCGGAATCCTGCACAGGCGGCACAATCGCTAAACTTATCACCGATAATCCCGGCGCAAGTGCGTATTTTACGCACGGCTGGATTACTTACAGTAATGCCGCTAAAATCAATGGACTCGGCGTGCCGAAAGAGCTGATTGAAAAATATGGCGCGGTAAGCGAAGAGGCGGCGTCGGCAATGGCGATATCAGCCAGGGAAAAAGCCGGTACGGATTTTGCCATTGCAACGACGGGAATCGCAGGGCCGACAGGCGGCAGCGAACAAAAGCCGGTCGGTCTGGTATATATCAGCATAAACTCTAATGATGGGTGTCGTACGGAACGTTTCATATTTTCTCATAGCAGGCAATCAATTCGGCTAAGGGCTGCACTTACTGCGCTGAATATGCTTCGGCTGAAACTGGGCAATTGACTAAGCCCGCCGTTTATGCTATAATATGATGTTCAGTAGCAAGCAGCTTATTGGGTGAGTATGGCACAGGAACGAAGACATTTAGGGGAAATCCTATACAAGGCAGGTCTTGTCGATAAGCAGGCCCTGGTCGATGCGATAAAGACCGGAAAGAGCAGCGGCAAACGGCTTGGGCAGGTGCTCCTTGAAAAAGGGCTTATAGACGAGGATACGCTTACCAAAGCCATCGCCAAACAGTTCGGGATGAAGTACGTCAACTTAGACAAGACGGCGATACCGCCCGATATGGTAAAACTCATCCCTGAAGACCTAGTCAAGCGTCATAATGTGCTCCCCTTTGGGATGGAGAACGGCCGGCTCAAGCTGATAATCGACGACCCGCTCGACCTCGATGCTATGGATTCGGTCAGGTTCCGGATGAATAAGGAGCTTGATTGCTACATAGCAAGCTCATCAAAGATACGTGCCTTCATTAAGGACATCGTTGAGGGGGCAAGAAGCGAGGAAGACGACCGGCTGCGACACAGCATCGACGCCACCGCGGCGGAGCTTGCGGAAACTGGTCACGAGCTGCAGGCCGAGGCATTGAAGATACAAGCCGCCGGCGGCACAGATGACGGCCCCATCGTTCGGCTGGTAAACCTGATTATCGACACCGCCTGCAATATGCGGGCAAGCGATATTCACGTTGAGCCGATGGCCGACAGAGTCCGAATCAGATACCGCCTCGACGGCGTCTGCTTTGAAAAAGACAACCTGCCAAAGAATATGCAGGCACCGCTTATCGCACGATTGAAAATTCTCTCGGGAATGGATATTGCAGAGCGCCGGCTGCCGCAGGACGGTCGTATCAAACGTACCGTAGGCAACCAGGATATCGACTTTCGTGTCTCGGCACTGCCGGGAAACCACGGCGAGAGCGTCGTGATGCGTATTTTGCGACCCGATGCCGTCAACATCGGTATTAGGGCGCTTGGCTTTGAAGCAGACGACTATGACCGGTTCCAGAAAATCATCAGAAGACCGAACGGCATCTTCCTTGTAACAGGCCCCACGGGCAGCGGCAAAACGACTACGCTCTACGCCGCTCTGCAGGAGCTTAACAGGCCCGACAAGAAAATCATCACCGCGGAAGACCCGGTTGAGTACAACTTCACTGGAATGAACCAGTGCCAGGTAAAAGAGGACATCGGCCTGACCTTCGACAGAATCCTGCGAGCTATGCTGAGGCAGGCGCCGAATATCATCCTGGTGGGCGAAATTCGTGACGGCACCGTAGCCGATATCGCTATCCAGGCGGCACTGACAGGTCACCTGGTGTTCAGCACTCTGCACACCAATGATGCACCAAGCGCTATCACACGACTGATTGATATGGGCGTCAAGCCCTTCCTGGTGGCAAGCTCCATCCAGGCCATTATGGCACAGCGACTTATCAGGGTGATTTGCAAGGGCTGCAAGACAATAGATAAGGACCCCGACCCGTACTTCCTGCGAATGATGAACATCACACCGGAAGACCTGAAAAAACACCCAATCTATAAAGGAGCGGGCTGCAGCGTCTGTCAGGGTATCGGTTTTAAGGGACGTATCGCTATTTTTGAAATGGTGGAGCTGAACAACGAAATCCGTGAGCTGGCGTTTTCAAAGGCGCCGACTACGGAAGTCAGAAAGGCGTGCATCGCCGCGGGTATGAGAACGCTGATGGATGACGGTAAACTGAAGATATTTCATGGAATAACCACGCCAAAGGAAGTGGCAACAACTGCCCAGACCGAAGGCATTGTGGTCTAATTTTTTTTAGGAGTTTCAATGGCTACAGTAAACATAGACCGGCTTCTTGCGGCCTGCGTTGCACAAGGGGCTTCGGATATTCATTTAACCGTTGGACGGCCGCCCGTCTTCAGGGTTGACGGCCGGCTCAGGTCACTTGAAACGAAGGTCCTCGAGCCCGAGGACACAATGGCGTTAATGAAATCCATCACACCGGAGAAAAACCAGCAGGAAATCCAAGAAGAGGGCGGCACCGACTTCGGCTTCACATACGCCGACAAGGGAAGATTTCGTGTCTCTGTCTTCAGACAAAAAGGAAGTATCACGATTGTCCTGCGTCTTATTCCTTCAAAAATATTGAGTTTCGACGAAATAGGTCTGCCGAAAATCTGTGCGGCTCTTTGCCGCAGACCAAGAGGAATGTTCCTTGTGACTGGCCCAACGGGCAGCGGCAAGACCACGACCCTTGCTACGATGGTGAACTATATCAACGAGACGCTCGACCGACATATTGTTACGGTCGAAGAGCCAATAGAATATTACCACAACCACAAAAAATCCATCATCAACCAGCGAGAGGTCGGGGTTGACGTGCCAAGCTTTGCCGAGGCGCTAAGACGTGTCTTGAGAATGGACCCTGATGTAATCTTAGTTGGAGAATTGCGCGACCTTGAAACAATCGAGGCCGCCGTCCGGGCGGCCGAAACAGGCCACCTTCTTTTCAGCACCGTACACACAACAAGCGCCGCAGGGACGGTTACAAGAATCATAGACGTATTCCCGGTTGACCAGCAGGAACAAATACGCATTCAGTTGAGCAGCAACCTGATTGCCGTTCTTAGCCAGGCACTCTGCCCGCTGGCTACGGGCAAGGGTAGAGTTGCGGCTTACGAGTTTATGGTAGTAACGCCTGCCATAGCCAACCTCATCAGGGAAAACAAAACCTACCGAATTGATTCGAGCATACAGACAGGCAAGAAACTCGGTATGCAATTGTTGGATGAGCATTTATGGCAACTGTATGATGTAGGCAAGATAACTATGACAGAGATGCTCGACCATGCAAGGCAGCCGGGGCCACTTCATGATAAAGCGATGGCCAAGTTCGGCAGCGCGAAAGGTAAGCAGGCAGAGATGCCGCCGGAAGAAGATATGGGACCTATTTTGCGGACGTAACCTAAGTTAGAGCGATTTCAATCCCCCATTCTAAAAATGGCCAGGCATTTGTATTATTTGAAAAATGTCTCATTGACCGTGTGTCCAATTGCTAATTTATTTGCCAAATGGATGTTATAGCTGTATAATGATATTGTAGTAAAAGGAATTTAAAAGGGTAAGTGTTAGAGGAAGTGAATATGGAGAAGCTGCCTGCTGTTGACCAGTTACGGGGCCGACCTCTCGGCAGAGTCCTTACAAAGATGGGTTTGCTCACCAGAGAGAAGGTACAACAGTGCCTCGAAATCCAGAAACAACGCCAAAAACAGGGCCAGAAGGGCGTTCAAATCGGCCAAGTAGTCGTGGAGCTGGGACTTGTCACCCCCAAGCAGTTGCATATCGCGTTGGCCGCCCAGCGGGGGATGGAATACATAAGTATCGCCGATTTAGACATCAATCCCGATGTTATTGAGAAAGTCCCGACGCAAATGGCCAAGACCTACCGTATTGTCCCCATTGAATACAAGAAGGACCAAAACGAACTGGTGGTCGCTCTTGACAATTCCGAGAACTTCAAGGCCACCGACGACCTGACGACCCTTACGGGCTTCAAGGTGACGGCCAAAATAACTGATTCGGAAGCGTTAGAGGCGGCACTGAAGAAATATTATAAGGAGGATAAGGACAAGGAGGGTATTCACGAGCTAATCGACGAAATCCAGGAGGACGGTTTTTTGGCGGAATTCGAGGGCAGAAACCAGAGCATTGACCTCGATGAGCTGAAAGAGTTGTCGGAATCGAACCCGGTGAAGAAGCTTCTGAACCTTGTGCTTATGCAGGCCATCCGCGACAAGGCATCGGACGTTCATTTTGAGCCGTTTGAGAGCGAATACAAGATGCGGTACCGAATAGACGGTATTCTCTATGAGATGGTGCCTCCTCCCAAACACATCGCCGCGGCACTTAGCTCACGTATAAAGGTTATGGCAAACCTCGATATCGCGGAAAGGCGATTACCGCAGGACGGACGAATTTCACTTACTGTCCAGGGTAATCCTGTTGACCTTCGCGTCAGCGTCCTGCCGACTATGTTCGGCGAAAGCGTGGTGCTGCGTGTTCTGGACAGAAGCCAGCTAAGCTTGGACTTAGAGAAACTGGGGATACGTCCGGACGACCTGAAAGTTATGCGTCAACTGATTCATAAGCCCAACGGCATCATCATCGTAACGGGTCCGACCGGTTGCGGCAAAACGACTACACTTTACGCCGCGTTGACGGAGCTTAACGACATCGAGACAAAGATAATCACTACGGAAGACCCGATTGAATACGATATTGACGGCGTGATTCAGGTGCAGATGAAGCCCGATATTGGCCTTACTTTTGCTCGCTGCCTGCGCTCAATCCTGCGACAGGACCCCGATGTGGTGCTCGTAGGCGAGATTCGTGACCTCGAGACCGCAGAAATCGCCGCCCAGTCGTCGCTCACAGGGCATATTGTGTTCAGCACGCTGCACACCAACGATGCACCAAGCTCAATCGCGCGACTGCTGGATTTGGGTATTGAGCCATTCCTTCTCACGGCGACGATAGAAGGCATTGTCGCTCAGCGATTGGTCAGAAAGATATGCGAGTACTGCAAAACCCCCTTTGAACCCACTGAAACCCAGTTGATAGAGCTTGGACTTACGCTCGACGACATCAAAGGCAAGAAGTTTTTTTACGGTCGCGGCTGCAACAGGTGCAACAACACAGGGTATAAGGGCCGAATCGGTATATTTGAGGTTATGGTGTTCAACGATGAGATACGGGACTTGATTATGAATCACGCCTCAACAAACATTCTGCGAACAGCCAGCCAGAAGGCAGGTATGAAACTGCTGCGGGACAACGGCCTGGCTGCTGTTTACGACGGCGTTACCACAATAGACGAGGTCGTCAAGGAGACCATAGCAGGAGGAGAATAAACCGCTCATAAGCAGGCAGGGTAAAAGATAATGTCTCGGAAAGGTCGCCACAAGTGTCGGATTTGACTAGGAGGTGCTTAAATGCCAGTATTCAAATATGAAGCGCTGGATTCTCAGGGAGTCGCCGTAAAGGACGAGGTCGAGGCGCTCAGCCAGAAAGAAGCGGTAAGCAAGATTCGCAATATGGGGTATTTCCCCACGAAGGTAGTGTCTGCTGCTGCGGCAAGAAGACCTGATGCCAGGGCGGCGGCAAGACCGAAAAAGAGACGCGGCGCCGGAAGAAAAGTCAAAGTAAAGATGATTACGCAGTTTGCCCGGCAGCTTTCGACGCTGCAGGATGCGGGGCTACCGATACTTAGGTCGCTGCGTATCCTTGAAGAGCAGCAAAAAGCGGGGGCATTCAAGCGCATCGTCGGCTACGTGGCCGACGACATCGAAGGCGGCGCTACGCTTTCCGAGGCGATGGGCAGATACCCGCGATGTTTCGACCGGCTTCTGGTGGGTATGGTGGCGGCGGGCGAAACGGGCGGCGTGCTCGACCTGATACTGAGCCGTGTCGCCGACTTTATGGAGAAGGCGCAGAAATTGAAAGCCCGCGTGAAAAGCGCTATGGTCTATCCGGTTGTCGTGCTCACTGTCGCCTTTCTCATTCTATTGGGGCTGATGACCTTCGTCATCCCGAAGTTCAAGGACGTGCTCACCGAGATGATTGAAGGGGACCTGCCTGTGATAACCAAGACCGTGCTTGCGATTGCCACGTGGATAGCGAAGGATTTCGGCTGGGCGGTGCTCCTCGCCGTGCCTTTCGGGTTCATTTTTATCACGCGCCTTATAAGGCAGTTCCACGCGGGCAGATACGCGCTGGACACCATCCGGCTGCACATGCCCGTCATAGGTCAGCTCACACGCAAGGTCGTTATCACACGTTGGACTCGAACTTTAGGTACGCTCATCGGCGCAGGCGTGCCGATTCTTGACGCCATAAGCGTCACAAGTGAAACCGCCGGAAACGAGGTATTTGCCAAAATGCTGATGAACGTCCAGAACTCTATCAGACAGGGCGATACCTTCGCCGGACCACTTCGACAATCCAAAACGGTTGACCTGATTGTCTCGAATATGGTCGCGGTCGGCGAAGAGACCGGAGACCTCGACAAAATGCTCCTTAAGGTTGCGGATAACTACGATGAGCAGGTCGATGTGCTGGTGGCCGGACTGATGTCCCTGCTTGAGCCGATAATGATTATTTGTCTGGGTGGAATCGTTATGGTCATCGTTCTCTCGATTTTCCTGCCTATGATAAGAATCATTTCAGGCTTGAATGTGTGATGAAACCGAACTTGTTTGATAAGCGTTAAGGAGTAAAAAACGTGAAACAGATTGCCAGGAAATCTTACAAAAGGCCGGCTTTTACCATTGTCGAGCTGCTTACGGTTATGAGCATAATCATCGTTCTGATTGGCTTGCTCGTGCCGGCGCTGAACCGCGTGAGGAGATACGCCAAGTTAGTAAAGCAAAAGGCCCAGTTCCACAGTATCGGGGTGGCTCTGGACCTGTTCAACGCCGAGTATGATGGATACCCGGATTCAAATGGAATTGATGAGGCAGGACTGCCATATTGCGGCGCAATGAAACTTTGCGAGGCAATGGTAGGTCAGGACCTCAAGGGATTCCACCCCAATTCCCGCTTTAATCGGGCAGGATTTTCCCTCCCTGCGGGTCCTGCCACCCTCTACCCGCCAACGAACTGGCCGAACCCTGCTGCCTACATTGACAACCTCAGGGCAAGAAAAATGTATTTGCAGCTTGAGAATGTAAACGCCTTTTCGTTAGACAGAATCTATCAGAGCTATTGCTATCGACCTGGCCAGTGTTACGACCCGAATACCTTTGTCCTCTGCGATGTTTACGCCCGCGTGAACAATAAAGAGACAGGAAAGAAAATCGGTATGCCCATCCTGTACTACCGCGCCGACACAACAAAGACGGGGCATCCCCTTCCGGGCCTTGTACCGCAAGTGAGCTTAGGCACATACATTTATGACGTTCGTGACAATCAGGGATTGATAGACCTGGGACTTCCGTGGGCCCCGACTTATATGCAACCAATGGGCTCGACCGGCGGCACAACCTCATCAGGGATGACAGTTCTCGATTGGCCGCGCTTGTTCTACGACAAAACCCGAAACCTCAGGATTCCTTCGGCGGACAGGCCCTTCAGAGAGGATTCGTACATTCTGCTGTCAGCGGGCTTTGACGGCGAATATGGCACTGCCGACGACGTGTACAACTTCGGCGAATAGGATAGGGAGAAGAGGTGATGAAGAGGATTTTTATTGCAGTGATGCTGGTATTTGCCTGCCAGGGCGGTGCAAACGCCGGCGTGAGCTTAATAAAGAACGGCAGTTTTGAAAATGACGGTTTAATAGGTATGGTAACGGCGCAAGACAAACCGCAGTACTGGTGCGAGGCCAACATTCCCGCCGGCAAGTTCACCGGGTTTGTCGGCAATCAGTGGGCGACTCACGGCGATTACTCGCTGACGCTTTATTCCAACAGCAGCGCCACGTTTCAGCTCGGCGACGCGGCCACAATCAGTCAACAGGTGTATATGCAGGACGTCGGCAAAATCGCTTTTGATGTCGAGCTGACAACCGATTGGCCGGATTATGTCGATTTCGACCCGAATCTGTTCACGGCCTTACTGCTGGTTGGTGGGAACGTCGTCTGGGATTCAAACCAGCTTGAATTGCTCGGCAACGGCTGGTATCACGTCGAAATCAATGACGTCAATATCAGGGACGGCGACCGGCATCTGCTTTCGCTCGGCATTAAGGCCAACGCACAGGCATCAATCCCGTATTATATGTGGTACATTGCAAGTTGGGATTTCCTGAAGTTCGACACGCACTGCGGGGGATTCGGCTATTTGCCTTCGGACACCGACAGGAACTGCTATTGCGACCCCAATATTCTTGATATCGCCGGATTGGCCGATTACTGGCTTATGGGCGGTGCTCCATCGCAGTATGACCGCAACGGTGATGACAATGTGAATTTTATTGATTTTGCCGTTGCCGCCAATGACTGGCTGCTCTCCAGCAACTGGCTTGACTATGGCAGCGAGATTTTTGTCGAGCCCGAGCTTATCCTTATTGATTCCGACCTCAACGACGACGGAATAGTCGATTACGCAGACCTGGCTGAAATGGCGGGCGGATGGTTAGGCGAAGGCGGCGATTGTGTCACCGCCGATTTGAATAATGACGGTACAATCGATTTATACGACTTCGGAATATTAGCCAATGACTGGCAGGCGATAGGGACACTTTATGGTTGGCAATAAGCAATGCGGCATTACAGAAAAAAAAGATTTTAAAAAGGGGATTACCGTGAGACGGACAAAAAATGCTTTTACGATTGTCGAGCTTCTGACGAGCATAGTCATAATTGCGATACTGGTTTCTTTGCTGATTCCTTCGATAGCGATGGTTCGCAGAAGCGCGAAAGAGACGGCCCAAAAGGCACAGTTCACATCGATTGATATGGGACTGACGGCGTTCAAGAACGATTACGGCGATTACCCGCCTTCGGACTGGATGCCCCCGCCGCCGTTGGTGCGATATTGCGGCGCACAAAAGCTGGCCGAGGCAATGTTCGGATGGGACCTGTTGGGTTTTCATCCGCAGTCGGCCTGGCGGGCGGACGGCCTTGACGCCGGCGGTAATGCCAATACCGTATATTTTTCCACAAACACGTTGAATGAACGAAAAGGCCGGTACCTCGAACTTGCAACTGCCAACGTTTTCCGTTTGGGCACTTGGGGAGGACTGCCGGGTCTATTCAGTAATTGTGACCCGTTGAACCCTCAGACCTTTGTCATTTGTGATGTATTTACCGTGCGAAGAATGACCGACAGCTCCGGCAAGACAGTGCGGGCAGGCACGCCTATACTCTACTACAGGGCGAACACCGCCAGCAACAACATTACCGCATTAAACCTAGCAGACAGAATCTACGATTACAGAAACAATTATCCCTTGGTCGAGGTGTTAGGCAGCTTAACCGTGGACGGCAGGCGCGGAGCAGACCATCCACTCAAGACCAATGTGGGCGGGGAGTACGTCGTTTTCTACGGCAGTCAGTACGGCATCAAAGACCCGAAGATAATGCCGCCACAGCCGGCTTGGCCGCACAGACCGGATTCATACATATTGATATCGGCTGGGATGGATGGACTGTATGGAACCGCCGACGATATTCGCAACTTCTAAGGGACTATGCCCGTATTGCGGGCACAAGCAGACGACTATGAGTATGCGGGGGCAAAAATCCGGTTTAACGCTTATTGAGATGCTGGCCGTCCTGGCGATTATTATGCTGCTCGTCGGTATGTTTGCGGGAGTGGCTGCCAGAATCACCACACAGGCCAAAGAGCAACTGACAAGAGATACCATAGCACTTATCGGTAACGCCCTCGAGCAGTTCCGCGACTTCGACTACAAATACAGAGATGCAGCATTTGCAGATTTTGATTTTCCGCTCGACTGCAATTATTTTTCTGCTGCTGCCGTTCAGACGACCCTTGCCGCCGCCTTGTCGGCAACAAGCGTGACCCTTGCCGGCGGGACACACGACCCTAATTTCTCCGGCAGCGAAGTCCTGTATTTCTTTCTCAGCCAGGCGCCGGCTTGCCGGGCCACTATCGACAAAGTCGATAAAACACTTCTTACCGACAAAGACCGCCTCGGCAACAGAATGACGCTAACCGTCACGACACTCGGCGGTGTGTCTGTTTACCCGCTCTTGCGATTTATCGACCCCTGGGGGACAACTCTGCGATACGACTACTATTTTGAGGTTGCGCCGCCGAATTGGCCGAACCCTACATGGAAGAGGACGTTTCCTGTGATTACCTCCGCCGGGCCCGACAAGCGCTTTGGTACCAATGATGATATTTCAAATATACAGGCGAAATGAAAATAAGACAGAGACAATCCGGTCTAACGCTTACTGAGATGACGGTTGTTATCGCGGTAGTCGCTCTCCTTGTAGGTATTTCAATGCCGGCAGCGAGGATACTGCGCAACTCATTCGAGTCCGAAAGCGGCACGGCCTCTATGATAAGCTCCGCTCTTGCTTCTGCTCGCGCAATCGCCGCAAAGGAGCAGCGCTACGCCGGCATTCGCTTCCAAAAACGCTTGGACCCGAATAATCCAAATCCTATCAACGCACCGCAATACATAATATTCATAATCCAGGACCCCGAGATAATGGCCTATGGCTTTCGTGCAGTTGACGGAATCCAGCCAATCAAATTGCCGGATTCAGTGGGCGTAATGGACTTGATGTATCACCCCAATTTATTTACTCCTTCAGGTGATGGCATCGCTGATACAGATACTGAGTTTGCCAATTCAGGTGTTATTAGTGACACAACAACCTTTTCGATAATCTTCTCACCATCGGGCAAATTAGTCATTCATAATGTCCGTGTTCGCAACAGAAATGGCGAAGGCGACTATGCGAGCTATACCAATTTCAGTATGGATGACATCTTTAACAAGAAGGCAAAAGTAGATGCAGGTCTGGCTATGTTTTATCAGGATGATTACTTCGGTGATAATATCTATCTGAATATTGGTCTCGGTCCTGAGCCGAGCCGAAACGGCTTTGTCATTTATGAAACAAAAATTTTTAATCAGACCAATATAAATCTTCGCTGGACTGACTATCTGTCTCGGCTCGCTCTAAAACCCGTTTATATCAATCCTTATACCGGCACTATTGTGAGCAATCAGTGACAAAGAAAAGAAGAACAATGAACATAGAACATAGAACACAGAACGTTGAACCCGCCTTCGCTAAAGCTTCGGCGGACAAGCATCGAATATCGAAAGACGAGTCACGAGTGACGAGCGACGGTTTTTCGCTGACGGAGGTTTTGATGTCCATCGGCATACTCGCAATCGGTATGCTGTTTATCGCGGGGGTATTCCCGGTGAGCATTCACTTTACGACTGTTGCCACTGAGCGAACCATAGCCGCCGCTGTTGCCGATGAGGCCTTTGCAAAAATAAAACTGTATGGCATTAATCTTGGTGACCCGGATTTGAACAGTATTGCTCAGAGGCCATTTGAGTTTATAATGCCACTCGTTCCTTTCGGTGAGTATGGATATCCTTCAACCCCAACAAACGATCCCGCATTAAAAAGATACTGGTGGTCGGCTATTTGCAGGAAGGTCGGCGACAGCGACATCCAGGTGACGGTTTTTGTCAGCAGAAAGACGGGCGCCGCAACCACCTACGAAAGCCCTGCAGGCCCCTCGATGAGACCTGTCGCAATGCCGGTCGAGGTCGCCGGCGCTGCCAACAGCGATGAGCTGACTATAACCAACATCAGCAAAAAAACATTTATCAATGACGGTTACTCGATAGTCGGCGAAGCAACTGGACAGATTTACCGGGTTCTTGAGAGATATTCCTCCCCGCCGGGAAATGACAGCGTTATTCGTCTCGACCAGCCCTGGCAGGGCGGTGCTTTGCCGGATACTGTCTGGGTAGTCCCTCCTCCTCGCGGCGGAGGACGAAACCCCTGCATAGCCATTTACCAGAAAGTTATGAGATTTTAATTTTTGTCTATGAACAACAAACTACGCACTACGAACTACGAGTCACGAGCGACGAGCAACGAGCGACGAGGGTTCACCCTCATAGAGCTTGTTGTCTCGGTCGCACTGATTGTGATGGTGCTGGTTTTCGCCGGCTCGATTTTCAAGGTGAGTATCGGGTCGTACCGGATGGCCTCGGCAAACGCAGAGATTATGCAAAAATTACGCGCCATCACCGAGCAGCTCAACGCCGACTTCAAAGGCCTCCGAAAGGATGCACCCCTGCTTATCTGGTTTCAGTTGGACCCGGTTGACCCCAATAATCGATTTGACCAGATTATGTTCTTCGCAGACGGCGATTTTCAGTCAACTCGGACTTACGATTTGCCTTTTGGAGCCACTCACAAAGAGCCTGCCGCAACCGGGTCACCCGTTTATTCAAACGCAGCCAGGATTTACTACGGGCACGCTATGGTTTGGTCGGATACGGTCGGCGACTTCGTGCAGCCCTGGCAGCAGCAGGGTAACAACCAGGCCGAAAGAGTCCTGAACCTGAGACGCAGGTCTCTTGCCAGACGCCAGCACCTGCTGACAGCCGACGATTCTATCATTCATTGGCCAAATCCCGATTCCGCATTTTTTTCTGGAAGCTTCACTGCCGTTGCCAACAACGAATTTGAACACGACAGCATCTCCCTGTCCCAGTGGCAGGCAATCACGCGAGATATAACCAATAATCCCACCAACAATAACACCCTAATCACCACCTGTTTCAATTTCCGCCCGCCGATGAACTTCAGGAACGGCGCGGGATTATATATGTTGATGACCGAAGGGGTAAGCAGCATCTCAATCCAGTGGGGATACCGCTACCGCGTTTCACCGGGCCCTCCGCCTGTTGACGTGTTTTTCTGGTGGCCGAGCATTGACCCGGATGGTAATCTTAATTTTGCCGACTCCGATTTCGGCCTTACCGGTATGAACAGGAACGCCTTCGGCATTTACTTTAATTTGCCCGGCGGTGTCAATCCCGGCCTGGTCTGGTTTCCCCCTGACCAGATTGTCGCTCGTTACACAAGCTTTCGACCCGATTTCTTTCCTGATGCACTAAAATTTACCTTCACGCTCTATGATTCGAAAGGCGTGTTCAGGGAAGGCCAAACATTTACTCATATCGTTTATCTGGACAACTGATTATGTCACGGATGAAAAAACATACCGGCACCCATTCTTGGGTATCGGCCAGCGAGAGACGAGCGACGAGCGACGAGCGACGGTTTTTCGGCTCGGCGCTTATCCTTGTCGTGGTGCTGACCAGTTTGTTAGCCATAATCGGCGTTGTGTTTCTGCTTTCGTCACGAGTTGACAGTATCGCAACGTCCGCGATTAGCGAGAACAAGGAGCTCAATCTGGCCGTCGATACGGTCATTGCAGCAATCTCACAAGAACTTGCCTCGGACGTCCCCGGCGTGACGGGCCAGGAATACTACGACTATCCCGACCCCTGCAATCCCTTCCTCTCCTGCCTTGAACCCTACTATGACGGTGCTAACTATCGCTGGAGACACATTACAGATATCTATGACCGATTCGGCCTGAACGCCACCATACCCGCGCAAATCGCCCCTGAATACCAGAACCGCGCTCTGATTCGAGACAGTAATCCTGTCAACGGTTTATTCCCCGCAGATGCGGATGGCGATGGCGTCACCGACTCTGTGTGGGTGGAAATCATTGGCATCTCCTCGAATAAAGCAAAACCCATTTTCGCCGCCGTCAGAGTCATCGACAACGGCGGTATGCTCAACGCGAATACCGGTTTCAAATTTGACCCTTGCGACACTGTTCAGCAAAACATAGACGGCTCAAGCCAACTGCAAATCAACGTTTTGGCCCTTGCGGGTCGCCCCGTCTATACAGCCGCCGATGAAAATAATTTGAAAACCAACAGGGCCAACACTGCCTACGGCCTCAATCCTGATGACCTCACACAATATGCTGATAAGGTAATCTGGCAATACGGCGAGCCAAACGGGCCATACACACCGTTTGACATTTCTGATGAGCTTGAGCTTCGCAACAGATACCTGCTTGACCACGAGGACATTGACACCCGGCTTGACACCTGGGGGGGCGAGTTCAGGGCTTCTTCCGTACATAGCGTGCCGTTCGACACCAACATACCTGAGTGGTTCAGAAACGCCTCCGACTCCGGCTCGCTTGGCTCCGATTATGCCTATCGCCATATTGTAACTACATATAACTACGACCGCATTATTAATCCGACAGGCGAAAAGATGTTCAACGTCAATTCTGCCGCCAATCCGGCCATAAACAAAACAGACGTGTACCGCGTCATTCGGCAATCCCTCGACTCCAATGTCCCTGATGCTTCGGCTCGCCAAATCACTGCAAACTTAATCGACTACTTAGACGGCGATTCGCAGATTACCGTTTTTGTTGACCCCAACGACCCAAACAGCAAGCCGTATTACGGCTTTGAAACGCCGTGCATTTACATATCCGAGCTGGCTCATAGGTTTGTTAAACCCGCCGACCCAAACGCACCGGCGGCAAAATCATTCGCCATAGAGCTTTATAAACCATATACGACCGACCCGACACCTGAGCCAAACAAATGGTGTCTGAGTATCAATAATCCCGATGGCTCATCGTCCACAATCCCCATCAACTGGATTGGAAACAGCGATTTCTACGTAGTGTGGAATACCGACGTAAATGCGCCCCTTGATATAAATACGGCTGATTCCAATGTAGTGACCAATACCGACGTGAATTTTGTAGAACGTAGCCATATTGAGCTCCAAATAGAGGTTGACCCCAACCTGCCCCCACTCACGGTTGATTGGGTCGATGTCCCCGCGGCCAATACTAAGTGGCTAATAGTGTTCGACGCAAACGATATCAATGAGCGAACTCACAGTTACCAGCGTGATATTGGCCCAGGCAAGTGTATCAGACGACTGTGGGATATAAGTTTCGGAGAAGTTGACTCACCTACACTGGGTGGACCAAATCCTTTTAGTGTCAACACCTATGCTATTCAGGAGCACCCGGCAAATGCAACTTTTACAAACATCGGCGAAATCGGAATGTTGTTCCGTGTTGATGGCTATCTGATTGGCTCAGCCGAAACCGAAGCGGACGTCCGATTAGACCTGCAGGAGCCCGCCTTCCAGCAAATCTTCAAGTATCTGACCGTCATCGACCCGGCCTCACACGTCGCCGACCCCAACGAGACAAGAATCAAAGGCAGAATCAACATCAATACTGCACCCTGGTTCGTCCTGGCGCAACTGCCCTGGGTATCACAACGAATCGGTCAAGGCGACGACGACAACCTCGCTCGTTCGATAGTCGCCTACAGAGACAGAACCGCCGTCCCCGGCCTTGTTGACTATTCCGCTCACTCGGGAACGCCTGGTTTCAAAACCATTGGTGAGCTTATGGATGTTAATCTCGTTGCTCCAGCCGACCCATATTCGTCTATATTATCTTACGAAAATGACGGCATTAACAATGACTTACAAACCCTCCCCGACCTTACCCCTAAAGATGGTGCGGCGAATGATTTTGAGGAGCGGGACGTCATATTCGCACGCATCAGCAATTTAGTTACCGTTCGCAGCGACGTTTTCACGGCGTACATCCTTGTTCGCATAGGCCAGGACGGTCCTCAAAAGCGAGTTATCGCCATTTTAGACAGAAGCGAGGTCAAATCCCCGACCGACAAGGTCAAGGTATTAGCCGTCCACCCGGTTCCAGACCCCAGGTGATTTACTGCGTGAAAAATTTTAACTGCTGATTGATTAGTAGCCCGACCGGCCTGCGCCGCTTGAGGAATGATAATCGGCGGGTCTTGCCGACAAATCACTGATGTCGTAAACGCCTGTCACCATTTTCTTAGGTAGTGCCCCTTTCGTCGCAATGACAATGACTCCGTCCGTAACCGTATATCCGAGGTCGGCTCGGCCTGCGGAAACCGACATAAGCAGCAGTTCCAGATTTGTCCGCAGTGATACCCCGCAGACCGGCTGCATACCGACAGGTGTGTCCCGCTCGATACCTGCGTTGGCGTGCAGGTCGGCCCAGAGTACAACGATATTCAGCGGCGGGGCGGTTGAATTGCGCAGAATATCGATGGCCTCGGCAAGTGTTGTCTGCGCCGTCAGTGCAGCCAGGTCAATAGTCCTGTCGAGTCGATTTGCCTGTTGTACATTGGTTTTGGATTTCTCGACCGGCTGTAGGGTCATTTCTCCGACTGGATAGGCACTTGTAATGGAACTCTGCGGCGGCAGATAACCGGTTTGCTTCGGCGTCCAGCAATGCTGCGTCCGAGAGCACCCGGCCAAAAGCACAATGCCCCACGCACCAAACATAATCGCTTTTGTGGTTTGGTTATTCATATCTCTTATAAGTGTATCCTGCCGGTACTGGATGGTAAATACCCGTTCGCTTAAAAAACAAAAACTCGGCAATTCGGTAATTTCCTTGACGAATATAATGCTATGGTTTTTAATATCGCACCGCAAATGAACCGCTGTTTCGAATTGTTTGAATAAGGAAAAGAAAAATGAAAGTAAGTAAAAGGGCACAGGCGGTCCCGCCCTCGGCGACGCTGGCGGTGACGGCAAGGGCAAAGGAGATGAAGGCGCAGGGCATCAACGTAATCGGGTTCGGCGCCGGTGAGCCGGACTTCGATACGCCGGAATATATCAAAGAGGCGGCGATAGCCGCCCTGAAGGCGGGCAAGACAAAATACACACCGGCATCGGGAACGGTCGAGCTTAAAAAGGCCATCGCGGAAAAGCTGAAAAGAGACAACGGCCTTGATTACGCCCCCGAACAGATTGTCGTGAACATCGGCGCAAAGCACTCTGTTTACGGCGCGATGCAGGCAGTGCTCGACCCCGGCGACACGGTGATACTGCCGGCGCCGTACTGGCTGACGTATCCGGAGACGATAAAGTTGGCCGGCGCCAGAGTGAAGGTCGTCAACACAAGTCGCAAGACAAGCTACAAGATGACGGCTGCGCAATTGAAAAGGGCGATAAGTCCAAAGACGAAAATGCTCGTTCTCAATTCGCCTAATAATCCCGGCGGATTTACTTATACCCCTGAAGAGCTGGCGGCGCTGGCAAAAGTGCTCGAAGGGACCGATGTAGTCGTAATGTCGGATGAGATTTATGAGCGATTGATTTACGGCGCAACGAAGTTTGTCAGTTTTGCCTCTTTGAGCCAGGACGCATACAACAGGACGCTGACAATCAACGGTTTCAGCAAGACATACGCGATGACCGGCTGGCGGCTGGGCTACACGGCTGGGCCCGTCGATGTCATTAAGGCAATGAGCCGCCTGCAGGACCATTCCACCTCGAACCCGGTGACGTTTGCACAGGATGCTGCGATTGCGGCCTTGAAGGACCCGCAGGGACAAGTCGAAAAAATGCGAATCGAGTTCGAGAAACGCGCCAAGTTTATGGCGGAGCGTCTAAACACAATCAAGGGTATCGAATGTCCTCAGCCGACTGGCGCTTTTTATTGTTTCCCAGATGTCTCGGCACATTACGGCAGAACCATCGGCGGCTTGAACATTACCGGCAGTATGGACTTCACAAAAGGTCTGCTTGAACAGGCCAACGTCGCGGTAGTACCGGGATTGCCTTTCGGCTGCGACAAAAACGTCCGGCTCAGCTTTGCCTGCTCGATGCAAAACATCAGCGACGGCCTTGACCGGCTTCAAAAATGGTTAGGGCAGTGAGGCATCGCTCGTGCCCCGTGACTCGTCGCTCGTGAAGCGCAAGGCGTATAGCGAGGTGTTTGTATTTTGTCTGTTTGAATAAGGGGGATTCACACAGAAATTGGGGGGATTTGGAGGGGGTTCTTGACGATATAGATAATAGGACGTATTATCACTATAGACGATTAAGCCGGAAGGGGGACTTGTAACTGTTTGCCGGCGCAAGGATTAGATATTAGGGAAGACGGCGATATGGACGAGATGAAGGATTTGAACAGGCGGCCCGCCTTTTCGGGCTTCTGGCCGGTGGCGGTGGGATGGGTGGCGATGCTCATTTTCGCCTGCCACGCCAGCACACATATGGTCGGCGCGGGCGATACCTGGGTGGCTCTTGCCTGCGGCAGGCATTTCATCAATCACGGCGTGGATACCAACGAACCGTTCAGCGCGTACTCGCACAGGCAAGGCCCGACAGCAGAGGAGGTCAAGACCTGGCCGAAGTGGGCGCAGTCGATTACCGACAAGGTCGGTCTTGAAACGGTCAAGTACTGGCATCCGACCGGCTGGGTGAACCAGAACTGGCTGACTCACGTCTTGTTTTACTGGCTGGCGTACAAGTCGCCGATTGCCGACGCACAAAACTGGTGCTTCAACTCGCTTGTATATTGGAAATTTACCGTTTACATTATCACGATAATCTGTGTTTACTATATCGGCAGGGTGCTCGGCGCCAATCAGGCATTGTGTGCGTTTTCGGCCTGCGCCGCGCTGTTCATAGGGCGGTCGTTTTTGGATATTCGGCCCGCGGGTTTTTCAAATCTCCTTGTCGCGGTGTTTCTGCTGCTTTTGGCGCTTGCGACGTACCGCAATTACCTCTATTTGTGGCTTATTGTACCGGTGACGATTCTCTGGGCGAACCTGCACGGAGGATATATATACGTTTTCATGATGCTCGCACCGTTCTTCTTACTGCATTTGCTGCCGATTCTGCCCAAGCGATGGACGGTCTCCCTGATAAGTATTCTTACCTGGGTGGGGTTGTACGTGCTGGCGTACAAATTTCTCAACCACAGGCCGTTCACTGCAACACCTCCGTTTGACGACTGGGTGTTCAAGTTTGTTCTGTTGCTGACGGCGGCGAGCATCGTGGCGACAGCGGTCAAGAGTGTAAAGGACTACGCGATTTACTCCTGCCACGTTCTGGCAGGGATTGTGATTTTTCTGATTCTCTTTTTTGACCGATTTTTCCCTGAAAAGTTAAGCCAGTATAATGAAGCCGTACGGGAATATGTGCGCGACGGTCAGCACTCATTCTTTCTTGCGTTCGTTTCGTTTGTGGCGCTCGGCGTTATCGCTACGGCATTAAGAAGCCGGCTTGTGCGGCTGCCGCCTAAAGCGCTTGTGCATACGGCGCTCGTTGGGCTTGCCGCGTTCGCAGGGTCAATCGTGTTTAATCCTTTCCATCTGACCAATCTGACGCATACATTCGCCATAAGCATCAGCGAATATGCCGAGGGCTGGCGCAACGTCCACGAGTGGAATCCCGCTTTTGCCTGGAGTAATCCCGTAGGCACGGCCTTTCCGACCCTGGAAATGCTGATTGTTGCAGGGGGCCTGCTTGTCTTCTGGCTGTTCAGCCGGGCTCTTACGCCTAAGTATCCCAAACTGACCAAGCCCGATATGCTGCTTGCCCAAAAGAAACGCTTTGCAATGCTTTCAACAATACTGGTCTATGCTGTGGCGGCGGTTGCCTGCTGGGCCGTCATGATTGCATCTTCGCTGGCCGACGCGAGTATCCCGAGTTTTGTGTTCTGCGGTTTCTTTGCGGCGATTCTGCTGGCAAGCACATTGGTGAACATTCATATCATTTACCTGGTCATCCCCCTGACGCTATTTGCGCTGACTGCGAGCAGACCCGACCAGGGCTACAACGGCAGGTATATCTTCCCCTTTGTGACCATCCCGCTTTTCGTGATAACGCAGCTTATAGTGTCGCTATTCAGCAAGGAACGGAAATTACGGTTAATCAATATCCTTTTTGTTGTCTTTGCGGCGATTTCGGGGCTGATTTTAATGATGCTCATTATAGACCCGTTCAAATTCGGTAAAAGCTGGGAGCTGACGCGGTTTTGGAACCTCGTCAGGGTATGGGCGCCGCCATACGAAGCGAACCTGGAGATTGATTACAAAAACCTGTTTCCTGTGCTGTACGGCGTGAACGCGGTTGCGATTGGTGTCTGGCTGGCGCTGCCGATTCTGAAATACGTAATTGAATTGGGCAACCGGAAAACTAATGAGCAAGACGAAACTGCGGCTTATGAGCTTCCTAAGGTGGACCTGGCGATATTGACGATTGCTGCGGCTACGATTTATATGGCGTACTGCTCAAGGAGATTTATACCGTTAGCGGCAATCGCGACTTGTCCTGTGATAGCGATGTTTACAGACCAGATGGTGCGTACCATTGGTGCGGCGTGGAACTTCTGCAGGAAGGGCCGTCTTATTGTGCCCCCTGTCCCGCGGGGCCTCCAGATTTTTCTGACGTCGATTGCGACGATTTTCATTGTGAGCATCGGGTCTTACTGGGTTTTGAGGTTCAAGTATGTATATCTCGACCCCTGGCCGACCGATACGAAGCTGACGAGTGTCTTCATCCGAATGACCGCCTCGCACGTCAAGCCCTTCTACGCCTGTCAGTTCATCAGAGACAACAAGATTTCAGGCAAGATGTTCAACTACTGGACGGAGGGCGGTTTCATCGCATGGGGGGAAGACCCTGACCCGAATACCGGACGCATACCGCTGCAGTTGTTTATGGACGGTCGCGCTCAGGCGGCTTACAACTACCAGGCATACGAGCTTTGGTCGAACCTTATGTTCGGCGGCAAAATTGTGGACGTTGCTCGCACAAGAAATCGGGCGCTCACCGGCGAGGAGTATGTTCAATTGGGCAAGTGGCTGGATGAGCAGTTGCGAGCGCATAATGTCTCGGTGATGTTGATGCCCGCCAGCGAGTTTGATAAGCCGATTGTTGTTGCCCTCGAGCAGCATCCGCAGTGGCCGATTGTGTTCTTAAGCGACAAGGAGAAGCTGTTCGTTGACATCAGGACCCCACAGGGTAAAGCGCTTTTTGATGGAATAACCAACGGCAATAACATTTATCCTGAGGAGTACTACAAGGACCTGATAATGGCCCATTATTCGCTTCGTTACGGCGGCAACGCCGCCGCAAGAAAGCAGGCGCTGGAGCTTGGTATAAGGGCCTTTGAGATGATGCCGTCCAGGACTCCAACGTTAATAATAAAAGCGTGCTATGACAGGTATCCTGAGCTAAGAGGCGATGCTGAGAATTATTTCAGGAAATTTTTGGACGACTACTTCGCCAACGAAAAGATTTACCTGCGGCAGAACGGCTATCAGCACAGAATGGTGTCCGCACTGATTGCAGCCGAACAGCTTGAATTCGCCGCCAGAAGCCGCAGCGACACTGAGCTTGAAAAGGCCTACGCAAGCAGCAAGGATAAAATTAACGATGAGCTGATGAGATTACGCGACAAGAGGTGGTGACCTGTGACGGAAAATCAAACGGCAGCACAAAGCCGGGACAGGATTACGGATGCGATTGTCTCCATCAGTGTTTTTTTCCCTTGTTATAACGAGCAAGGCAACATCGCACGCACAGTGGAACGCGCCGCCGCCGTGCTTGACAGGCAGAAATGCGACTATGAGATAATCGTTGTCAACGACGGCAGCACGGATTCTACCGGCCAAATCGCAGAGACGTTGGCAAAGCAGAACAGCAGAGTTCGAGTCGTGCATCATCCGGTCAATCGCGGTTACGGAGCAGCCCTGCAGTCGGGATTTGGGGCGGCGACAAAGAAAATTGTGTTTTTTACCGACGGGGACGGACAGTTCGACATCGGGGAAATGCCCGCCTGGCTGACGCTTATGAAGGATTACGACATCGTATGTGGTTTCAGAATAAATCGTCAGGACTCATTTGTCCGCAAGATAAACGGCTGGCTGTGGACGAAGCTGGTATGTCTGCTTTTTGGTATGAGGATACGCGACATTGACTGCGCCTTTAAGCTGTTCAAGAAACAGGTATTTGATAATATAAAGTTGTCGAGCGCGGGCGCCCTCATCAGCGCCGAGCTCCTTGCTCGTGCGGTCAGGAAGGGCTGCAGGATAACCGAACGCGGGGTTCATCATTACCCCAGGATGGCAGGAAAACAAACCGGCGCCAATCTAAAAGTCATTTTTCGCGCCTTTAAAGAGCTGTTCAAGCTCTACAACCGGATTCGCAGCGGCAATTGAGGATGATGGGCGTTACACTGAAAAATATGCAGGACAAAAAGACCAATCTGTTCATTTACGGGTCGCTGCGAGACACGAAGATTTTCCAGTCGGTGTGCGACCTTGGTTTTACCCGCAAGACATCGAAGGTTGACGAGCACACACTTCTGGCACAGCCCGCCTTTCTGCCGGGGCACAGGCGCGTAAGCCCGGACAACGTTTATTTCTACGCCGTGCCTTCCCCGTCGGCAACAATAGAAGGGCTTGTGGTTTACGATGTGCCGGCTTCGGCCATTGATGAGATAGATAGGTACGAAGGAAAGCGCTACGACCGCGAGACGGTGACCGTCAATACGGCTAAAGGGCAGGTTACCGCGCAGGCGTACCTTGTCAGCCACGAGGCGATGCGCAGGCACTTCGGGGACAGATTCCACGTCAATCTCATACACGAGCTTTGGCTTCGAAAGCGAATCGAAAAGTTCATTGAGAAGCGCACTCGGCCCGGCGAAAAGAGCACGGACGCGGACGTCGAGCGGTTAGCGGTGCGAGAGCTGCTTGCGACGACCGAGCGCGACCTGGTGATAAGTCATTATCGCGCCGACGCCGTGAGCGATTACTATCTTGAGCATGAGCTTGACAGGCCCTTACCCGGCATAAAGAATCTTCGCAATGACCCCGAAGCAGCAAAATTTATCAAAAAATATCTGGCGCTTGTGGTTAGACAGGTGCTGCTGAGCCAGCTTGATGAGCGGATTCAGGCACGATACCGGTTTCAGCTCGAACGTATGCTGCCCTCGGAACGGTACTTCAAGCGGTCAATCAGTATTGTGGCGGCGCTGCAGATAATGAACAGCAACAGTCCCACCGTTGAGCTGATTGTTGATAAAGCGCTGGAGGAGCTTTCTTTTAAGAAGTACGATTTGATTGACTACGTCAAGTATGCGGTTCGTGCGGCGATAAGTTTCTTCGATTCCCGCGTTGTGCAGGCGCACCTGGAGCGCATTCGTTCAAGTTTACAGCCGGGGCTTATCCCGCTCGGCTGCGAAATGGAGTTGAGCAACCTTGGCGCAGCGGCGGTACGCCCGCAGTCGGGCGACCACGTTAAGACCGACCCGGCGTACGACGGTTTCAGGTTCTTTCACGATTTTTATCTTGATGTGCTGTCGTGGAAACTTGGCGCTTACGTTGACGACCATACCGGCTCGACCGAGAGGTCTCGGCGCACAGGTTTTCTGGAGCTTGCGCCCGGCCGGCTGAATATCGCGGGCGAATTGTCGCGCCCGTCCACGTCGGACCCCTGGCTGCTGAACCAGTTGATTCAGGAAATCACGGTCTTTTACGATGTTCAGCCGCATAGCTTGCATTTGTCGTTTCAACTGCTCAAAAAGCAGGTAGGCAATCAGCAGGTTTTGCCCCTCGGGTTTGTCAAATGCCTTCTTGCCCTGGGCGGGGGGACGGAACGAAGGGAGGACGGCAGGTTATGGGTATCTCGCCTCGGTTATGACGAAATAACCCGAAGGGAGTTCGGCGACGAGCTTGTTTTTGCAAGGACCAGCTCGCGGAGATGGTATCTGGGCGAAGATGAGATTGCCGACAAGGCGCCAACGCAATCGGCGACATACGTCCAGCAGTACAAGTTCATACGCCTCGAACGCCAGACAAACTACGAGCCGCTGATAGTGTGCCTGAAAGGGCTGCAAATGGGATATAATTCGGCTGATTACCTGACGGCAGAGCAATTAGCGGCCAGTGCAAAACTGCGCCGCGATTACGAGGAATTGAAGGCCTGGGCGATTGAACCCACCCCCATAAATCACAGGACTATAAAGAATTTTCTACAGATAGTGCGAGAAGGTCTGATGAATGAGAGGCATCATCGCCCCGCACACCAGCTTCACTATATTGACTGGGCCCTTGCCGCAATTGACGTGCAGCTTAGGATGTTCAACGAACAGGTCAAAGAACCGTCTCGCCCCTCAACCGGCTAAGATTTGGTAATCCTCGTTTGAAGCCGGCAAATGGCGAATTGCGCAACTTGGTCGTGGTCAAAGGCCATATTTGGGGGCAGGTTGTCAATATCGAACCATCGGGCTTCTTCGGCATCGTCGCCGGCTTTTATCCTGTCTTTGCCTTCAGTCACTATCCCCATAAAGCAAACCGTGATTTGTCTGCCTCTGGGGTCTCTGCCGACCTTGCCGAAGGTGTGTATTTGCTCGAGGGCTACTCCCGTCAGGCCGGTTTCTTCCTGCAGTTCTCTTGCGACCGCAACCTCAAGCTCCTCATCGATGTCTATAAAACCGCCCGGTATCGCCCATTTACCCTTATATGGGTCGTTTTTTCGCTTTATTAAAAGCAATTTCGGTTTATCGCCGAACAGGCCGAACACGACTGCGTCGACAGTCACCATCGGCCTGGGCCATTCATATATGTATCTTCCTTTTGTGTTCATCGTCCGTTTACCTCATAAGCAATAACGAAGTATAGTATATCCGTTTTACTAAAGCAAAGTATAAGCAGGTTTTATTCTGTCGTAACATACTGGATGATAAGAGGTTAACTCAGCAATAGATTGAGGATGTGATTTGTTATCGCGGCCGGATGCACATTTCCTTGACTCGGCTGCTGTTTCGGATAAAATATAAGGATAATTGCCGCCGAAATTCACGTCAATGCGTGGATGCGGGGGACCCGATTAACGGGGCGAATTCCTGCTTCAGGATAGGGTACCTTCAAGCCCAAGCCCGTCAGCTAACCTCGTAGGCGTGTGAAGGGGTAATGGTTGAACAATCCCGCCGTGCCGGGTTTTGTGTCATCCTTTGCCCCACGAAAGGATGACTATGAAACTCTTGCGCAAGGGATTGTGGTTTATCACGCCGTATCAAATCCTCGTTTTGGGATATGCGCTGATTACCCTTTTGGGTGCGGTGCTGCTGTCCTTGCCGATTTCGTCCGCGCAAGGGCAACACCAGCCCTTCATTGATTCTTTGTTTGTGGCTACGTCTGGGATAAGCACAACCGGGCTTTCTCCCGTTGATATCGGCAGTCACTACAATTTGTTTGGTCAGATAGTCCTTCTTTGTATCTTCCAGATAGGCGGCGTGGGTTATATGACTTTCGTTGTCTTCCTTACCTATCTCCTGCGTTTTCAATTGCCGCTGACCACCCGCCTTGTGGCAAAAGAGTCGCTGCCCGGTTCGGACCTGAGAATACTCGAAAAATTCTTCCTTGTCGTCGTGGCTTTTACGTTCATTTTCGAGGCGGGCGGGGCCGCAATTCTGACGCAGTTCTGGTCAAAACAATACCCCTTCACAAAAGCCCTTTACCTCGGGGTATTCCACTCCGTCTCCGCCTTCTGCACCGCGGGTTTCAGTGTCTTTGCGAACAACCTGGCCGGGTACAGGGATAGTGTTGTTGTTAATCTCACAATCATCGTGGTATCAATTATCGGCGGAATAGGTTTTTTCGTGCTTTACGATTTGTACAGGTTTTCTGCAAAAGTAATTAAGCGCGAACGCCCGCGAAAACTTTCGCTCCACACCAAGATTACTCTCATCGTAACCGCGGCAATTATGCTTGCCGGCACACTGATTGTGTTAGCCGCAGAAAAGTGGCCTGATAACCTGCCACTGCCCGGCAAACTGATGATTTCTGCCTTTCAAGCCGTCTCTGCCTCAACGACCGACGGATACAACACCATAGACATTGGCGCGATGATGCCGATGACTCTGACGTTTTTGATTCTGCTTATGTTTGTGGGGGCCTCGCCAGGCGGAACGGGTGGTGGAATAAAAACGTCCACTTTTGGTATTGTGCTGTGCTTTTTATGGTCCCAACTGAAGGGTTCCGAGACCCACGTGAGCATATTCAAAAGAGAAATTCCATTCAGTACCGTACACAAGGCCTTCGGAATACTGACCTGGTTTGGAATTGTTGCTCTGTTGGATATGATTATCCTGAGCGCGACGGAAAAGGCCTCCTATCTGCAGATTCTGTTTGAAGCCGTTTCCGCACTTGGAAACACCGGATTATCAACGGGAATAACGCCAATGTTGACGGCGACGGGAAAGCTCGTGCTGATAATCACGATGTTCATAGGCCGAATTGGTCCTTTGACGGCCGGCTATTTTCTTGTGGGCCGCCAGAACCCTCTGCTTTACCAGTACGCATCCGAAGATGTTTTTGTCGGGTGACCTGATTTACCTGCAAACTCGAATCGCACCCCATTAGTCCGTTTGCCGCGACCGCGATTGCTTAAAGCGCAGCCGTCATTTACAATGGTCACCTTATGAATTCAGCAAGTGTGACACGCGCCAAAGATATTGAGGTTGGACGCATTCGGCTGGAGAACGGCTGGAAGGGGATGGTCTTGATTTGCGGCGCAGCGGCAAGGAAATTTTCACAAAGCGATTTGACGCAGTGTTTCGCTCATCCCCAGACGTTGCTGGATGATATTGACCTGATACTTAAGAAACAGCAGCAAATCGCAGTTGTAGTCAAGACCATCGTCATTGGAAATACGCGGACAAAAGCGGTAATCAAGCATCATCAACCACAATTCAGCATTCGGCAGTTCTTCCGGTCACTTGCAGCCGACAGGGCGACTCGAAACTTCAAGACAGCCCGCAAACTGTTGTCGGCGGGAATACCAGCCGCGATTCCGCTCGCTGCGCTTCATCAAAGAATATTGTTTCTCACAAGGCAAAGTATCTATATCAGCGAATACATAGAAAACAGCATCGACCTGGCCGCTTTTGTATCCAACCACCTGGCGAAAGAGTCACACGAGGTATTCCATACAAAAAAACAACTATGTCATCAGCTTGCCTCGATACTGGCAATGCTGCACAAGAACGGCCTGTGGCATAGAGACGCAAAAGCATCCAATTTCATTGTAAGGAAAAATACCCCCAGCAACTTCGATGTCCTCCTGACGGATATGGACGGAATTAAATCCTACGGTCTCAGACGGACATCTCAGCAAACCTGTGCGCTATGGCGTCTCGCAGCATCCTTTCTTGACGTCCCCGGCGTCAATCGCACCGACTGCCTCCGCGTTTTTACGTCATACTGTGACCTCACTGGTATCGCTCCTGCCGACCGTCACCGCCTCTTCTCCATCCTCGCAGAAAAAGCCCGGGCAAAATATCTGCATTTGGCCTCAAGGTCCGGCGATGACAAGGGTATAACAGCCGCGTATAAGAACATCCTGATTATAAAACCCAGCGCACTCGGCGACATAGTTCTTGCTCTGCCTGCCCTGGCTGCCCTTAGAAAAAGTTTCCCGGATGCAAGAATTTCCTGGCTTGTCCGCCCGGAATTTGCACCCCTGCTGCAAAACCATCCTCACTTGACCGACATTATCTTTTTCGACCGAAAGCTCTTAGCAAAGGCATGGTTCAATCCCCGCGCCTTCAATGCGCTGCTCTCGCTCATTCGCCGTCTTCGCAACAGCCGCTTCGATGCGGTATTCGACCTCCAGGGGCTTTTTCGGACCGCTTTTTTGTCCTGGCTGACCGGCTGTAAAAAACGCTTCGGAATGGCTAAAGCACGGGAAATGGGCCATTTATTTTATACGCATAAGGTCGCCCAGGACAGCACCTGCGTTCACATGGTTGATTATTACCTCAGGATAATCCGTGCTGCCGGCGCATCCGGCGCCGATGTGCAGTTCGTGCTGCCGATAGACCCCAATGCTGTCGAGCGCACAAGGGAAATTTTAGCCGACAACGGTGTCAAACAAAACAACTACATCGTCCTTGTCCCAGGCGCTTCTCGAGCAAATAAGCGATGGCCCACGGAACGGTTTGCCGCCCTGGCTGAAAAAATCTCATCCCGCTTCGGTGCATCCGTGGTCGCAACGGGTTCGGCTTCCGAATGGGAGTATGTGCGGCGGTTGCAGGAATTGGCGGATGTCCCCATAGTCAATCTCGCAGGTCGTACGTCCCTTCCTGAGCTGGCGGCTCTTCTGGCAAAAGCCGGACTGGTCGTGACCAACGATACAGGTCCGGGCCACATTGCAGCCGCCCTCGATAGACCCCTTGTAATGATATTCGGGCACGTAAATCCCGCCAGGTTGTCTCCTTACCACAGGGAAAATTGCGTTGCAGCGGTTCAGCCGCACAACAGGGGTCTGGTAATCCGCGATAAAAATCCCCGATACGACGTCAGAAACATAACCCTTGATGAGGTCTATCAACTATCCTGTGAGCAACTGGCGCAAGGGTAGGTGCAGCAGGGGGATTATTTCCCCATTGCTTTCAGTGTATCTGCGCATCGAGCGCACACGTCGGGGTATTGACTATCCGCGCCGACGCTCGGCCACCAGTTCCAGCATCGCCGGCATTTCTTATGCGGACTTTTGTCCGCGACAACCTGTACCGGCGCGCCGGTATCGCATTTTTCGACCCTGACCTCGCTGACGATACAAAGTGCAGCGAAGTTTTTCAGGCCGAACTGCGCAACCACCTCGGCAAGCCCGGCATCCCCGCAATGAATTGTAACGCTCGATTCCTGATTGCTGCCGATAATTTTGTCGCGCCGCAGACCTTCGAGAACTTGGAGGACTTCATCTCTCAGAGCCATCAGCTTTTGCCATTTGGGCTGGTCGGTTTGCCAGTCAATCGAGGCATCAACCTTGGGCATCGTTGCAAGGTGAACGCTGTCTGTTTGCTGGCTCTTGAGCTGGATTGCGGCCCATGCCTCCTCGGCTGTATGAACGAGTATCGGTGCAAGCAAACGAACAAGGCAATCGAGGATTTTGTAGAGTGCGGTCTGGCAGCTTCGCCGAGATAAACTTTCCGCCGGGTCGCAATATAGCCGGTCTTTGAGCAGGTCCATATATGTATTGCTCATATCGATGGTGCAGAAATTGTAGATAAGAGTAAAGACCTTGTGGAAGGCGAATTCCTCATAGCCCGCCGTTACCTCCGTGATGAGTTTCTGTAACTGCTGGACCGCCCATTTATCTATCTCGAACATCTGGCTGTAAGCGACGGCGTTTCGTGCCGGGTCAAAGTCATAGATATTGCCTAACAGATACCGCAGCGTGTTTCTGATTTTTCTGTAGGCGTCCTGTGTTCGCCCGATGATTTCATCGTTGCAGCGAACGTCCTCCTGATAATTGGCGCTGGCGACCCACAGCCGAAGGATGTCTGCGCCGTATTTGGCGACTTCGTCCTGGGCATTTGTGTAGTTGCCTAATGACTTGGATTGTTTCATTCCTTTTTCATCGACGGTAAAGCCGTGGGTAAGGACGCTCTTGAACGGCGCCTTTCCGGTTGCACCCAGTGCTGGCAGCAGTGACAACTGGAACCACCCGCGGTGCTGGTCCGAACCTTCGAGATATAAATCTACGGGTAGTGGCCAGCCGGCCTTTGCGGCTACGCTATACCAACTGCATCCGGCCTCAAACCAGACGTCGAAGATGTTTTCTTCCTTTGTCAGGTCGTCGAAACTAAAACCGTCGGGCAGTTTGAAGTCCTCGCCCAAGATTTGCCTGGGGCTGTCGGTGAACCACCTGTCCGAACCGTGTTTGCCGATGTACCCGGCGACAGCGAGCACCGACTCTCTGGTTAAAAGCGCCTGGCCGTCTCTATTTACAAAGACCGGGATGGGCAATCCCCAGGCACGCTGCCTGCTGATGCACCAGTCGGGCCGCGATTCAAGCATACCCTCGATGCGTTTTTGTCCCCAGCCGGGTATCCACTGGATGTCCCTGACGCTTTCGAGGGCAAGGGTTCGCAGCGATTTGCCCAGGCCGGGCAGCTCCTTATCAACGCTGATGAACCACTGCTCCGTTGCGCGGAAAATGACGGGCATCTTGCTTCGCCAGCAGTGTGGGTAGCTGTGGAGCATTTTCTCTTCTTTTATAAGCAGACCGAGCTGCCTTAAATGCTCATTCACCTGCCCATCCACTTCGAGGACGTTTTTGCCCTTGAGCCAGTCCGGGACGGTATCGTCGTAGCAGCCATCGTCCTTCACGGGCGAATAGACCGCAAGACCATACTGCTGGCCCGAAATATAGTCCTCGATGCCGTGCCCCGGCGCGGTATGAACCAGCCCGGTTCCATCCTCGGTGGTGACATAGTTGGCCGGGATTACCATATAGGCGTCTTTGTCGGTAGGGTTTTTCTCGACGAAGGGATGGATATAGCGCAGTCCTTCTAACTGATTGCCCTGTACCCTTTTTTCACTGACGGTATATTGGCCGTCTCGCAGGCCCGCAGCAGCAATGACAGCAGGCAGTCGGTCGATACCCACAACGGAAACAAAGTTTCGACCGTTGTACTGATAACTGATTGTCGTATATTCGAGATTCGGATGGACGGCGATAGCCAGGTTCGCAGCGAGTGTCCAGGGCGTTGTCGTCCAAATCATAAAGCAGACCTTTGCACTACCCGCTTCTTCTTTTGCTACCAGACCCATTTCAACCAGCCGGCTTATACTGTCTTTGGCGACAGGAAAGTTGACATAAATGCTCGGTGACTCGATGTCCTTGTACTCAAGCTCCGCCTCGGCAAGGGCGGTCTCACAGCCGACCGACCAGTGAATGGGCTTCAACTGCTTTCGGACAAGACCTCTATCAACAAGCTCGGCGAAAACCTCCAGTATGCCCTGCTCGTACTGGGGCTTAAAAGTCAAATACGGATTGTCAAAGTCGCCTGTTACACCAAGCTCCTGAAACTGTCGGCTTTGAATCTTGATATATTTGCTCGCATATTTCTGGCAGAGTTTGCGAATTTCGGGCTTGCTCATTTGTCGGCTTTTTTCGCCGAGTTCCGTGACGACTTTTGATTCGATAGGCAGGCCGTGGCAGTCCCAGCCGGGTACAAAAGGCGCATCGAAACCTGCCATCGTCTTGCAGCGGACCACAAAATCCTTGAGGACTTTGTTTATGACGTGCCCCATGTGAATGTCGCCGTTGGCGTATGGCGGGCCATCGTGGAGTATGTATAATGGAGCGCCTTTTCGCGCATCTCTTGTCTTCGCGTAGATGTTCTCCTTTGCCCATTTCTTGCGGAGTTGCGGCTCATTCTGCACAAGATTGGCCTTCATTGAAAAGCCGGTCTTGGGCAGATTCAATGTGTCGCTGTAACTGGCGCCTTTTTCCGTCATCTGCTAATCCTTAGAATCGGTAAATCAATAAAAATAAGCATATTAAACCTGCCGGGCATTGCTGTCAAGAACCTGTCTGAATGGCAGAATATGCCATCGAAAACAGAAACTAAACGGCTTGTATTGACGGATTATCTCGTGTATCCATCCCGCGGGGATTTCAGGTTCCACACGACAATCTGCGAATCCTCATACACAGGTCGGCCTAATTTGGCCCTGAGCCGTTCAGCCACGTCCGCCGGCAACGAAGTCGGCGTCACCAGGGCGGCCTGTTTTATCATCAGAGACCGTACGGCGCGGTCTGCCATAGTGGGCCACACCTGGTTATACACGAACGACCAGTATCGCGATGCCTCATCTAAGGCGTTCAAATGTAAAATGAGATAGTCGGCACTGCAATTTTTGTCCCAGTTGGTATCCGAAAGCGGCACATAAGGCCCTGCCGGCAGGTGTACATCCGTCGCCGCAAAACCCCTGACCAAACCTATCAGGACTTTTTTACGGTGCTGAAGGTAATAATTTCGATAGAGCAATACCGAATTTCCCACAAGCTCCGGCGCCTCGATAATTTCAACGGGCTTACTGGAGCTCGCCAGCGTTTTATAAAAAGCAGGCGTCCGGTCCCACGGCACATCAAACGCCGGCAGCGGCATCATAGTCAAATAAGTATTTGCAAAGGGGCCATCCTGAGTATGATTCAGGCCCATAGGCCCCGTCAGAAACGCCGCACCCACCAGAATCGCGCCTGCAACGACTTCAGCGTATCCAGTCAGACGTTTCGGCAAATTCATTCGACGAACCAACTGGACCAGCAGCCACGCCAGCAGCATTAGCATAAATGGAAGACCTGCAAGCAGCCACCTTGCGTATGCATAGGTCTCGCCCGCCGGTCTGACTGCTGCAAGGCCGACCACCGGCGCAAATGTCGCGGCGACCAGAAGAAATGCAGTGCTGCGATACCTTATAAGCATCCATATCGCCGCAGCGGGGACACCTGCCAGCATAATCAGCCCTGCCGGCCGATTTCCTGCTAAAAGATTAACCACGTCCAGAACGCCGAAGTTGGCAAAGGTGCATCGCCCGGCCAACATTCCAACAAACTGCTTCAACGCCCCCCACGCCGGCAGATAAAGACCGATGCTTATTCCTGACCCGATGGCGAAATCTGTAAAAAGCCGATACAGGTCACGCGGACTTTGTTTTCTGACAATAATCATTATCGCTCCGGCAACAGCCAGCCCCGCGACAAAGACCGCAGTGGTAAGGTGAACCCAGGGAAGTAATCCTGCACTTAACGCCAGAAGGGCATGCCAAAACAGGGCGGGCCTGTCGCCATTTATTATTCGGCACAGCGCGTAAACCAGCAGCAGGGACAGAAACACCACCAGGGCGTGACATCGCCCGAATTGCGAATAAAAAATGTGTATCGAGCTGGCTGATAGCGCTAGCGTTGCGATTATCGCCGCCGTCTGCCCCACCAGGCGACGAGCAACAGGGTACATCAACAATAGCGCTCCAACCGCCCCAATCGTCGCCGCAAAACGATATGCCCAAAGACCTGCGCCGAACAAATCTATAGATGCACGCTGCATCACCGGTAGCGCAGTACCGGAGCCGAATGTATCATACAGACGAAAGAGCTGGCCGTATGGCTTGTTTAGGTTCCATACGCTGTGAAACTCATCCCCGAAAAGATGCACGTCACCGCGCCCGGCCAGGCGAACATACAGCCCCGCCAGGACCGCTATACCCACAACGGTATAAACAAAATACCGGTTCAATTCACCGTTTTGGGTTTCGTCACTTTGCCCGCCCATCGACTCTCCTTGACAAAAAAACAGGTCTGAATCGGCGTTACCGAACACTCATAACGTCTTCACATTATCTGCAACCGCAGGGACTTTCAACCTTTTCTCTTTCTGAACCATATTGTCCCCACCCATCTCACCCATCGCAGAAACTTGCATCCTGCCGATACAACCCCTATAATGCCTCCCTATGCAGTTAAGAGGCGCAAATCGCTGTATCAGAGAATTGTCGATGAGTGTTCATGGACAATCGGCGATGGGGCTATCCCGCCGGCAGGTATTGAAGCTGGGACTTGGTAGTATAATTGGCTCCGGCTTGTCATCAGCGTTGTTCATCGGCGGCTGCCGCAGACAGGCACCGCCCAATGCCCCAAACATTGTCTTTATCCTCATCGATGCCCTCCGCGCCGACCACCTGCCCTGTTACGGCTACAATGTTGATACGGCGCCGCATCTGACGGCTCTTGCCGCCCAGTCGGTGGTTTTCAGGCGCGTCATAGCGCCGTCGAGCTGGACCAAAACCTCAATGGCGTCTATTATGACCGGCAGAATCCCATCTCGCCACGGCGCGATAGGCGTCCAGGACATACTGCCCGCCGGCATCACCACCGTAGCGAAGGCCCTTGCGGAAAACGGATACCGCACAATCGGCGTCAACACCAATCCGTGGCTCAAGCCGAATTTCGGCTTTGATGCCGGCTTCGATATCTACAGCTCGATTACCATTCCGAACAATTTTGTCTCGGCCTCGGATGTAAACAATGAGGCAAACAGATTGCTGGCAAAAAATATCGGTAAAAGACCTATTTTTATGTACCTCCATTATATGGACGTGCATGCACCGTACTGGCCGGCGCCGCAGTATTTTTCAAAACCGGCCCTGGTTGTCCCCGGAATGGGTGCTGTTGCCGACAAACAGTTGGAAAAGCTCTATCGCAAGGAAGGGCTTGACAGCCCCGCAATACGCCAGCGGGTCATCGAGCTTTACGATGCGGAAATACGCGGCGTCGATTCGGCGATAGGGCAGTTGATTATCGAAATGAAAAAAAATGCAGCCCTGGTGAACTCGGCTTTTATGATAACTTCGGACCACGGCGAGGCATTTCGGGAGCACGGCACAACCGAACACGGCAAAAACCTTTACCCGGAGGTCTATGAAGTGCCGCTGATACTAAACTGGCCGGGGCGCTTGCCGCCTGCGCACATAAATGCCCAGGTCTGCTCAATAGATATTGCCCCTACACTGCTGCAACTGGCGGGTGCAAAGGCGTCCGACTCTTTCGAGGGGCAGTCGCTTCTTCCCATTGAGTCCGTTACGAAGGAGCGGATATCTATTTCGGAGGTCGCCAGAAACAGCTACATACCCGACCTTGACTATGTTGCGGTGATATCGAGCCGGCATCTCTACGTTCGGGAAAAAACAACGAACAAAATCGAGTTTTACGACCTGCTGTCCGACCCTGGCGCGACTCACAATCTCGGACCCGCTCATCCGGATATCGCCGAGTATGCAAAAATTGAGCAGTCGCAGCAGGGGCAAACCGCAACCAAACAAATCGAGCTTGACGAGCAAACACGCGAACAGTTGAAGTCCCTCGGCTACCTGAAGTAATCGGCTATAATAGAAAAGATTGCTATCGAACGTAACCGAGCGATTTTAATGCGTCTTTTTCCTGCTGATTAAGCTCTCGCGGCTGCGGTTCGATGGGTACCCCAAGCAAATCCTCTCTCATTATGCGTTCCAGCCGATTCCTGAGGTCGTCGGCCTGCACGTGGTATTGGGGGTCTTTAATGAGGTCTTTCTCTTCGTAAAAATCGCTCTTCAAATCAAACAGCTCATATCGCAGGTCGATAGGGGTGTAAATCATCTTCATTTGCCCGTATATCAGCGAGAACTTAATGGAGTCCCTAACGTATCTTGTCCTCATCCCGGCAAAAATCTCCTTGTCGGCTCCGCCCTCCTTCAAAAGGCAGCGCCCGCGAAGTTTTTTGCCGGCATCCACACCGATAATGTCCAGAATCGTTGGCAAAAGGTCTGCGTGCTGCACGAAATCGGTTTTTTTGCCTGATGATACCGCCGGATGTTTTATCACAAGCGGCACGTGAAGCTGGTCGTTATAGAGGTACTCGCCGTGAGCGAAAAAATAATCGTGTTCGCCCATACCTTCGCCGTGGTCGGAGGTGAAAATAATCAGCGAGTTGTCGTACAGACCCGATTTCTTTAATGCGTCAACGAAGCGGCCGAATTGCTCGTCCATATATCCTATCTCGCCGTCGTACTGTGAGACGTAGTAGTTGTAGTCGGTATTGTCGCCGAGCATTTGATATGAGGGTATGCCGCCTCGACCGGTGAGCGAGCCGGTCGGTCGCAGATTGCGCGCCTTCGAGTCGCTGCTGCGGAACATCTCCGCAAATCTGCCTGGCGGGGTATATGGCCCGTGCGGGTCCTGGTAATGCAGCCATACGAACATCGGGCCTTTGCCAAACTGTTCAATAATCTCAACGGCGCGGTTTGTAGTGTCCTCGGCAATTCTTTCGACTACCCCGCGGACTATCTCGCGTTTTTTCATTGTGTCATCATAGACCAGAAACCCCTGTTCAAACCCCTGTCCCTTGCGCAAGACATAGTTGCTAACAACCGCGGCGGTCTTGTATCCGTAACGGATAAGTATCTGCGGCATCGTCTCCACCTTTGACGAAAGAAAAGTATTTTCCGATACCTTCGTCTCGTGAGGCAAAAAACCGCTCAGAATACCGGCAACGCTCATGCAGGTCTCCGGCGCGTGCGAAAAACACTTCTCATACAGAACGGCATCACGGGCAAAATCGTCAATTCGGGGCGACGTCTTTTTTGAGTACCCGTAACAATGCAAATGGTCCGGTCGAAGGGTATCGACGGTAACAAGAAATATATTTGGTCTGCTCTTGGCGTTCTTTTTGCCGCACCCGGCTAACCACACCCAGGGTGACAAGCCGGCTGTCAAGCCGGCGCAAGATACATACTTCAGCAAAGCACGCCGACCAAATCGCTTTGGCGAATAATCTTTGCCGCTGCCATTCATATTGAGCGACTGTGAATACCTTGTCACAACAATACCACTGCCCGTAATTGGTATGTAATCAGCATAGCCGCTGCCGGAAATCGTTTGCAGAGCCGACTGAATTTTTCTTATGATAACAGTTTGATTCGTCCGATTCAACGAATATAAGTGTTGTAACCAATGGAAACAGACGAAAAAAAAACAAAAAACTCGCGGTTGGCGTGGGCGGTTGTCTTCGTTGTAATGCTGCTGACGGCGGTGATTCGATTCCGCTTGTTGGATGCGCCGTTAGAAAGAGACGAGGGCGAATATGCCTACGCCGGTCAATTGATTCTGCAGGGTGTGCCGCCATATAAGCTTGCCTATAATATGAAGCTGCCGGGCATCTACGCCGTGTATGCCGTGATTATGGCGATTTTCGGACAAACCCAGACCGGTATTCACCTCGGCTTACTCTTTGTCAATGCCGCAACAATTCTTGTTGTCTTTTTGCTTACTCGCAGATTATTCGCACCGGCTGCGGGTGCAGTCGCGGCTGCCGCTTTTGCCGTCCTTTCCCTCGCCGGCAATGTGCAGGGCATTTTCGCCAATGCAGAGCATTTCGTCATACTGCCCGCCCTTGCCGGCATACTGTTTTTGCTGCTGGCAATCGACAATCGCAAGCCCCTGACTTTACTTATAGCAGGGCTTCTGCTCGGTGTCGCCCTAATCATCAAACAGCACGGTGCTGCTTTTGTCCTTTTTGCGGGCCTCTATCTGCTCTACGGTGAGCTGGCTCGAAGACCGGTTCAGTTGAGGTCTCTTGCGGCCCGCACTATAGTGTTGCTTGTCGGCGTCACCTTGCCGTTCGTGATAACCTGCTATATTCTTTTCCGTGCCGGCGTGTTCGACAAATTCTGGTTGTGGACATTCGACTACGCGGGCAGGTACGTGTCGCTTCGGCCAATGTCGGTTGCCTTCGCGGCGCTGATAGGAGAGGCGCTGCCGGTCATAAGCGGCTGCAAGGCGATATGGCTGTTGGCGATGTTCGGATTTATCTTGCTTATCCGTGATAATGCGACGCGACGCCATATACCTTTTGTCGGGGGCTTACTGCTCTTTTCCTTTCTGGGGATTTGTCCCGGTTTTTATTTTCGTTCGCATTACTTTATTTTTATGCTGCCGGCGGTTGCCATTCTCGCCGGCTTTGGCTTCGCTTATATCTGCGACCTGCTTTCGCAAAAAAAATCGGCAATAGTCAAGGCCTCTGTCGCGATTGCCCTGGCCGTCGTCATTTTCGGCTACACGGTCTATAAGCAGCGGGCGCTTTTTTTCTACCAGGACCCGACGCAGGCATCGCGTATGACCTACGGTTTGAATCCCTTTCCCGAGTCGCTTGAAATCGCACGCCATATCCGCGAACAGTCGGACCCCAACGATACCATTGCAGTTATCGGCTCCGAGCCGCAGATTTATTTTTATGCGGACCGCCGCTCCGCCACAGGCCATATCTATATGTACGCCCTGATGGAAAATCACGACTTGGCGCGCGATATGCAGCAGGAGATGATTCACCAGGTTGAATCATCTAAGCCAAAGTTCATTGTCTTTGTACCCATAAGCACGTCCTGGCAGGCAAGCAACGGCTCCGACAGACCCGTTATCGAGTGGTTTGAGCGATACCGGCTGCAATACTACGACCGCGTCGGAATTGTCGATATTATCTCTGCAGACAAGACCGTTTACCGCTGGGGACAGGATTCCCTGCAATATACACCTTTATCCGACTGCTGGGTTGCCGTTTATCAGCGCAAATCCTGACCTGCCGCCGCGACAGTAAGTTCACTATGATTCGGACTTCTATTACGAGCAGGAAGCGGTTATAATTTCGGTATGTTTGGCAATAAGAAGATTGTGGTTGTGATGCCGGCGTATAATGCGGCAAAGACCCTGCGACAGACGTACGACGAGGTTATGGCGCAGGGGATTGTTGATTTGGTCGTCATTGTCGATGACGCCAGCCAAGACCAGACCAACGCCATCGCCGCCAAATTGCCCAAAACAGTCGTTCACACACATCCAAGCAATCTCGGCTACGGCGCAAATCAGAAGACCTGCTATAAACTCGCTTTGCAGCAAGGGGCGGACATCATCATTATGGTTCACCCCGATTACCAATACACCCCCAAGCTGATACCCGCAATGGCCACGCTTATCGGAAACGACCTTTATCATTGCGTCCTTGGTTCAAGAATCCTGGGCGGCTATGCCCTCAAAGGAAATATGCCGGTCTGGAAATACATCGCAAACCGCTTCTTGACATTCGCCGAAAATGTCTTGCTGGGGGCGAAACTATCCGAATACCATACCGGCTACAGGGCTTTTTCGCGGGGACTTCTCGAAAAATTGCCGCTCGAAGCAAATTCGGATGATTTTGTTTTCGATAACCAGATGCTCGCACAGATTTTGTGGTTCGGCTACACCATAGCCGAGGTCAGTTGTCCGACAAAATACTTTGCTGAGGCGTCCTCGATTAACTTTTTGCGAAGCACTAAGTATGGTTTCGGGTGTCTCTGGACGGGCGTAAAATACCGCCTCGCCAAAATGAAACTTATCAGGTCTGCGTCTTTTCCCGCGTAAATGAGCGCATCGACAAAAAAATCCACGCTCCTGCTGGTTTGCGTGGCCCTGGCATTGGCCACGTTCGCCGCTTATATTCCAGTTCTCTCCGCCGATTTTATCAATTACGATGACCCGCAGTATGTGTACCAGAATCCCCACGTGTTCCAGGGATTGGGCTTGAGGGGTGTCGTCTGGGCCTTTACGACCGGGCGCTGCTCTCACTGGCACCCGCTGACCTGGCTTTCACTTATGATGGATTGCTCGCTGTTTGGCGTCAACCCGCGTTTGCATCATTTAGTCAACCTTCTGCTCCACATCGCAAACTGCATCCTCTTGTTTATCTTTTTATACAAAGCCACCGGCGAGCTTTGGCCCAGCGGATTCGTCTCTGCCATTTTTGCCCTTCATCCGCTCCATGTTGAGTCCGTGGCGTGGGTGGTCGAGCGCAAGGACGTTCTTAGTACGCTTTTTTGGATGCTTACCCTCCTTGCCTACCTACGCTATGTCAAACGGCGAAATCTTCTTAACTATCTCCTGATGTTTCTCGCGTTCGCTGCCGGCCTGATGTCAAAGCCAATGCTTGTCACTCTTCCATTTGTCCTGCTCCTGTTTGATTACTGGCCGCTAAACAGAATGTCTGGGCTGCCGGCGCTCAGCTCCCAGGCGGTTGGCCCCGATGAGAAAAAACCAGCACAATGGAATATGTCTCTTCCTCGCCTGATTATCGAAAAGCTGCCGCTGTTTGCACTTGCAGTAACATCGAGCATCATTACCTTCTTGGTTCAGAGTTCAGGTGGTACCGTACCGTCTTCTGTGTCTCTGCCGATGGTAGCACGCATCGAAAACGCACTTATCGCCTACGTCACCTACATTGCAAAGACCTTTTGGCCTGCTCACCTCGCTGTCTTCTACCCCCACAGAGTCGTCTTTGGCCCGGACGTTACGGAAATCGCCAAGGCCGTCGGCGCAGCGATTCTGCTGCTCCTGCTCACGTTCACTTTTTTTCGCCTGCGAAAGAGGGCGCCATCGCTGCTCGTCGGGTGGTTTTTGTTTCTTGGTACGCTTGTCCCCGTAATCGGAATCGTTCAAAGCGGAGGCCAGGCATTGGCCGACCGATTCACTTATGTCCCTCTTATCGGCCTGGCTGTCTGCATAACCTGGATGCTGAAGCATCTCCTTGCGCGAATCAGCGTCCACAGGGTAATTCCCGGTCTTGCCGCAGTTATCGTTCTTGCCGCTTCGGCAACGGCTACCTCTCTGCAGGCGTCTCACTGGAAAAACAGCAAGACAGTGTTTGAGCATGCAATCCGCGCTACGCAGAACAACTACATTGCCCACGAGCACCTCGCCTACTACTTTGTCTCCCAGCAGGAAATAAATCAGGCGGTCGAACATTTCAAAATGGTCCTGCAGATACGGCCAGGTTATCCTTCCGCGCTCAATGGCCTTGGTCTGGCTTTGCTCGAGATGGGTAAACCGGATGAGGCGATTCAGTACATAGATGCCGCTCTGAAGGCACGTCCCGATTACGCAGATGCCCTGGCCAATCTGGGCGTGGCGCTTGCCCAGCAGGGGAAGTCGCAACAGGCGGTCAGCTACCTCGAAAAGGCGGTGCGGCTCGAGCCGGATTCCCCCACGGCCCACAGAAACCTCGCTTCCGCACTCGCCGCAACAGGCGACTCTGACCAGGCCCTTATTCACTATCACAAGGCCTTGGAGCTTTATTCAGGCGACCCCGCGGTTTATTACAATCTCGGCCTGATGGCCGTAAATAAAACAGATTATGACGGCGCTATCGGGTACTTCAATAAGGCAGTCGAGCTTAGCCCACGGCATCTAAAGGCACATCTGAAGTTAGGCCAAATTCTTGCCGCTCGCGGCCGCGCCGAGCAGGCCATAGAACATTTCAAAAGCGCCCTCGATGCCGACCCCAACTGCGTTGAGGCTCATATTCAGCTTGGGTTCACGTACGCACGCCGCAAGGAATTCAACCTGGCTGTAGAGCATTTTCGTCAGGCCCTGCGAATCAACCCTTCTGATGCCGACCTTTACGTGCATCTGGGGGTTGCACTGACAGAACAGAAGGACTACGAGAACGCTCTGTCGCAGTTCAAGCGTGCTTTGGAGCTGAATCCCAACCTCGTTGCCGCACACGTCCGGATTGCCGGCGTTCTCGAGCAGCAGGACCAGCGTGATAACGCGGTTGCGCACCTGCAAAAAGCGCTCAAGCTCGCGCAAGATGGCGGACAGGACCAGCTTGCTGGGCAAATCAGAAAACATCTCGATGCCCTCACTGCTGCTTCGCCCGATGCGAACCTGCCGACCCCCTGAAGTGGTGCAATTCATCTTTGTCCGCCAGTGGCGGGTACGCCACTGGCGAGACCTCGCCTTTTGGCGGGTCCGCCACTGGTCTGTCTCGCCGAGGCGATCCGAGGTCGGGCGAAACCCTTCGGCCTGCTTGCCCTTGCAGGTTTTTGGCAGGGCTGACAGAGCTACACAATGAATGACTACTTTTATTTGCATTCTGTTGGCGGGTGGCCGCCGAAGGCGGATTTATTAGGAGATTGTTTACTACTCGTAATCTTCTTTCAAAAAACCGCGGAAAAACTGTAACTCCGGAGGTCCGTTTGAGGACTTAATGTTATAGCAAAAGGCAAATAAGGCCTAAAACTACCGGGTTTTGCTTGCATTCGCATATCTGCCGGCATATAATGATATTAATGAACGTTGGGGGGATGGAGAAGGACTATGAAACATATCTTATTAGTCGTAGCGGTTTTGCCAGAAGCCGCACCATGTAGGCACCCACTCATTCACTTGTTCTAAAAGAGTACGAAAATGAAAAAAACAAATCTAATGAATTTCGCAGTTTCTCTCATAATGGTAAGCCAAGCGGTAGGGTACAATACACAGATTGTTCCGGAATACCCCACCTCGTGTGATATTGTGGTCATAACGTTATCAGGCGACTGGGGCAGTAGTTGTACCCCCAATGCCTCAGCCATTTCGGTGGCGGGCAATGATATTTATTTCAATGTGATTTGGGACTATCCGCCAGGTGTTGGATGTCTCACGGTTATTACACCCTGGGAACGCATAAGGTCTGTCGGCCCTCTATCGCCCGGAACGTACACTGTTTACGCACGCATCGTCGGGTATCCTATCATTCCGGAGACATACACACCGATGACTGAATTTACTATAACTCCAGAATCCCATATAGATACCGTTTATTATGTGGATGCAGCGACTGGCAATAATAACAATGATGGGCTAAGCAAAGATACGGCCTTCGCGACGATTCAGAAGGGTGTTGATACAGCCAAGAGCGGCGATACCATTATCGTGGCCGAGGGAACCTATACAGGATATGGCAACCATGACATCAACTTTTATTGTAAAGCTATAACCGTTCGCTGTACTGACCCCAATAACCCCAATATCGTAGCCAATACGGTTGTTGACTGTAACGGTACTGGCAGCGGATTTAATTTTAAAAGTAACGAGGGCCAAAATTCTGTTTTAGACGGCATTACTATCACCAATGGCTTTATTGGTATAAACTGTCGTGATTACAGTAGTCCAACCATTAATCATTGTCTCATTGTACACAATTGCACTAGCCCCTTCAGTGTCGGAATTAGGTGCAACAACAGTAGCCCAAACATTATTAACTGTATTGTAAGCGGCAACTGCAGTGGGATATACGCCAGCTATAATAGCAATCTCACAATCACAAAATGCATAATTGAGGACAATGTTGGCGCCGAACACGGAGGCGGCATTTATTGTAGGGCCAGTAATCCCAAGCTTATAAACTGCACTATCAGGGGCAACTCCGCCAGATTTTATGGTGGTGGGATACTCGTCGGTGATAGTAATATTGTAATTACTAACTGCACTATCAATGATAATGTGGCCAATTGGGGGGGTGGAGGGCTTAACTCATCTGGCAGCAACATGACAATCACCAACTGTACATTTACTGCAAATTCATCAGGCAACGGAAATGCTGTGCAATGCAGTTCTGTCCATAATAATCCTAGCGATGTCAACATAAGCAATTGTATTTTTTGGGATGGTGGGGACGAAATACAGAACAACGACGGATCAAGAATTATTGTTACCTATAGCGATGCGCAAGGTGGTTGGCCAGGGCTTGGTAACATTGATACCGATCCATTTTTTGCAGATGATGCGAATGGTGAATATCATTTATCAGAAAGTTCATCTTGCATAAATGCGGGCGACCCGAATTATGTGCCCGAACCCAACGAGACAGACTTGGATGGCTGGCCTCGAATCATCGGCGACCGAATCGATATGGGGGCTTATGAATTTAATCATCAGCCCATCGCCGATGCCGGCCCCGACCAGACGGTCTATGCCTGGATTGACGGCATAGCGGATGTGAATCTGGATGGTTCTGGCTCTTACGATGCAGATGGCGATGAGTTGACATACTCCTGGAGCTGGACAATCGACGGAAATACTTGTGAGGCAAACGACGTTAAACCCTCGATTGAATTACCTGTCGGACAACATACGATTCAATTAATCGTCAATGACGGCCTAATCGATTCCGAGCCGAATGAGGTAAATATAATCGTTGTCGGGCCAATAGAAGCGAATCTGTTTGTTATGCCTAAAGTGCTCAACTGCAAAAATCCCGGCGCGCCGGGACCGAGAATAATGGCAATGATGCGCCTGCCCAAAGGCATCACCAAAAACCAGATAGATGCAAACGAGCCGATTATGCTCTACCCGGGCGAAATAGAAGCGGACAAGGTATTGATTATCAAGGGTTTCAATATGACCATTTTTGCCTCATTCGACAAAGATGAATTGATGAATGTTATCGATGCTAATGGACTGGTCGAAATCGCAGTTGTCGGCCGATTGAAAACCGGTCAATACTTCTTCGGCACCGACGATATCAGAGTGATTTGTCCGGGTCGTTGGCCCAGGCATCGCTCCTGGTTTAACCTTAGGCGGACTTGTCCGCCGTAGTTTATTCGCCTTTGGCTAAGCGTAATTTATTGCCGAAGATTTTCGCCCATACTGCAAATCTGAATAGCACCCTCTTGCTGCTTTGCTTGACACCACTGCTTGTGTCCAACTATACTTTCGCTTATGCATAAGGCCCTTTATATCATTGACGGTCACGCGCACATTTACGCCGCTTACTTTGCGCCGATGACCCAGCGATTGACGAGTCCGTCGGGTGAGCCGACCAAAGCCGCTTATATCTTCACGATGGCGATGTTGGGGCTTATCAAAAACCGCAAGCCCGATATGCTTGTTGTTGCGATGGATAGCATTACGCCGACCTTTCGGGTTAAAATGTATCCCGAATATAAGGCGCATCGTCCCCCGATGCCCGATGATATGCCCGTTCAGATAAATCGTATCGAGCAGATTCTTGATGCAATGCGCATACCTGTCCTGCGCGTGAACGGTTTCGAGGCCGACGACGTCATCGGGACATTGGCGAAAAAGGCCTCGGCGGATGGAATTGACGTCTATATCTGCTCGAAAGACAAGGACGTCCTCCAACTGCTCGATGGGAATATCCGCGCCTTCGATATGAAAACAGACAAAGAGTTTGATAGAGCCAGGATGTCCCAGGAAATGAAGATGTCACCCGAACAATTCATCGACGTGCTCGCTTTGCAGGGTGATGCCTCCGACAATGTCCCCGGCATACCGGATGTCGGGCCTAAGACCGCCCTCGAGTGGATTCAAAAATACGGCTCACTGGATAATCTTTATGCCCACAGCGACGAAATCACAGGCAAACGCGGTGATAATCTGCGTGCATCAAAAGACCTTGCATACCTGAGCAGACGGCTTGTTACGATTGACTGCAACGTACCGGTCGGAATTGATTACGACAAATTTGCGTTGCAGGATTTTGAGCAGGCCGAGCTTGGAAAGATATTCAACGAGCTTGGTTTCAGCCGACTGCTTTCTCAGCTTGGATTAAGCACCCGGCCCGCTGAAGATGCTCAATCGCCGAATCTGCCCGCTGTAATTGAGCCGGGTAAGCCCGATTCGATAAAGACAGTCACCCACGATTATCAACTTGTCGATACGCCGGAAAAGTTCGGGGCATTTTCGGCCCAGCTTAAAAAACAAATGATTTTTGCCGTCGATACCGAAACCACTTCCGTCGCCCCAATGTGGGCAAACCTTGTCGGGATTAGCTTTGCCTGGCAGCAGGGAAACGCATTTTATCTCCCCGTTAAGGGGCCTATGGGGTCAAAGCACCTCGATCTTGCGGCAATCAGGCCAGTGCTTGCCCCAATTCTGGCGGATGAATCGGTAAAAAAAATCGGGCAGAACATTAAGTACGATGTGCTCGTGCTGCGAAACGCCGGCCTGCCCCTGAAAGGCGTTTATTTCGACACAATGGTTGCTTCCTATTGTCTCGACCCACTGCGCAACAGTCACTCAATGGGTAGTATGTCGCTGGATTTCCTCAACTACGAGAGCATCCCGATTTCGGCGCTTATCGGCAAAGGCAAAAATCAACTGACGTTCGATATGGTCGATACACAGACCGCCTGCGAATACTCCGCCGAAGACGCCGACGTAACGTTACGGCTTTATCATTATTTCAATAATCGTCTCGAAAAAGACCCGCAGATAAAAAAATTGTTCGATGATGTCGAAATGCCGCTCGTAACCGTCCTTGCGGAAATGGAATACAACGGCGTCTCGCTCGATACGGCCATCCTGCGGGCTATGTCGGGCGACCTCGCCGACGCGCTCGATAAGGCGACCGACCGCATTTACCAGCTTGCAGGCCGGCCCTTCAACATCGATTCGCCCAAACAGCTTGCCGAGATTCTTTTTGACCGCCTGGGTCTGGAATCCGTCCGCCTCGGCAAGACCGGTCGAAGCACCGATGCTGCCGTGCTGGAGGAATTGGCCGACGAGCACCCGATTGTCCGGCTGATTCTCGAATACCGCACACTCAGCAAGCTCAAGAATACTTATGTTGATAAGCTCGGCTCCCTCATCAATCCCCGAACAGGCAGGGTGCACGCATCTTTCAATCAGACCGTCACCGCCACGGGCCGGCTCAGCTCAAGCGACCCCAATTTGCAGAACATCCCCATCAAAACGGAAATCGGCAGCAAAATTCGCTCGGCCTTTGTCCCGAAAACCAAAACCGACTGCATCTTGAGCGCCGATTATTCGCAAATCGAGCTGCGTCTCCTGGCACACTTCTCAAAAGATGCTGCGCTGCTCAAGGCGTTTGCCGACAATCAGGACATACATCGCTTTGTCGCATCGCAGATTTTTAATGTCCCTATCGGCGAGGTGACGCCAGAGATGCGTTCCCGCTGCAAGGCGGTCAATTTCGGGATTATCTACGGGCAGGGGGCGTTCGGCCTCTCGCAGTCAATCGGAATCAGCCAGCCCGAAGCGAAAAAATTTATCGACGATTATTTTGCCCGCTACCGCTCAATACGGGATTTTTTCGACGGCGTCGTCGAACGGGCAAAACAAACCGGTTTCGTCGAAACCATTTTGCATCGCCGCAGAAAAATAATGGATTTGAACAGTAAAAACGGCGCCAAACGCTCGCAGGCAAGACGGTTTGCCATAAACACCGTCATTCAGGGTTCCGCCGCCGACCTCATTAAAATTGCTATGCTAAATATCCAGCGAAAAATCGAGTCGGAAAACCTGCCCGTCAAAATGATTTTGCAGGTCCACGATGAGCTTGTCTTTGAGCTGCCCGCTGCCGGGGCGCAGCACGAGGCAAATTGGATTTCTCACGAAATGACTTCCGCAATTACACTCGATGTCCCTCTTAAAGTTGATGTTACTTTCGGCCCCAGTTGGCTCGCCGATAAATAAGTATCTAAACCGCCATTTTACGCTGGCTTTGTTGTCAGGTCTTCCCACTGAATCCCGACTTTTTTGAGGGCATAGCCGGTCTCTTTCATATAATCGCCATAGCACATCATCCAGTGGAATCCCGGCATTCGCTCGGCAAGCAATCGGCTGTCGCACTTGAATCGGATATCAATCTGCGACCGGCAGATGTCCAAAAACGGCACATCATCTATTTTCCCGATGAAACCCACCCAGCGCTTTACCTGGAAATCGGGAGCGATGTTCGTTACGACTTGTCCCTTTCGCATCTCCACCTTCGGCGCAGCCCCATAGTCCGATTCAAAGTGAGTAAAAATTATGGCCGGTTCGAGTTTTTTCCCGTCCATTTTTCGTGGCGCGGTGCAGTGCGCCAGCGTTATCACGCCGTCGTGCGGATAAGTCGGGTCGTTTAGAAATACGGGCTTGCCTGATATATTTGCAAGCAGAACGCCGGATGGTATGACGACGAAATCCGATTCGCAAAAGGCAAGATAGCCGGCGTCGTTGAGTAAGCTCAAAGTCAGGCATGCCGACGTCTCCGCCAGAGGCATAATCGTCCCCATACAGCCGTTTATGGTAATCGCCTGACAATCGCTCTTGTCCATTACCCTTCGCAGCACGTCCTCAAGCAGAAAAGCGTTCTCCACAAACTTGCGGTCTGTCTGCAGCTTACAGCCGGATTGATTCAAATATGCTTTTGCCCTCTCAGCGGCACGACCGACCGCAGCAGAATCCCCCCTTGCCTCTTTGATTAAATTCCCAAGGTCGTTGTAAGAATAGGTCGGCATATCGAACTGCCATTTCGTCTTTACAAGCTCCGGCACGACGCCCTTGGGCTGTGACCACGCATCCGGCCCTCCTATGGCAACAACCCGTGTGCCCATAGTATTTAACAATCCGCAAAGCGCCCGCAATCGCCACAGAAGCTCGTCCTGGCTGTCAATCACCACGTCGCCCTCGTCAAAATTTTTCACCGCCAGCGTATCCGTATGCCGCCGCAGATACCGCGGGCTGATAATCTCATACCATAGATACACAGGCCCTGACTTGTGTCTGCAGAAAATGATTACCGGCTTGCCGCTTTTTGCGATTGCATCGAGCGTGTCCATCCAGCCGCCCGCAGCATAAACGATAAACACATCCGCCTTACCCGCCTCACTCACGCGCGTCAGTTCCCCGACGTTCCGCACTCGCGCCACGTCTGCAAATCGCACCGGAAAATCGGCTATCGCTGCAAGCGATTTTAGCTCCTTCTCAATTCGGGCGACCTCTTTCTTTGCATCATCCTCGGTCTGGATTCCGCCCCAGTTGCGCCAGCTCGTTTGATGTTTGCGCTGCGGCGTCTCATAGAGAAGGATAGGCGACACAATAATCGCCCGCCGCTGCCGACCGCTCGATTTATCCTCGACCGCTGATAGTGTTTCCCAGTTCAATCCCGTCAGCGCGCTGCCCAGTACACCCGCTCCACCTACGCCCTTTAGAAAGCCCCTTCGAGTTATTCCGTTGTGTCGGTCACTGCTATGACTCGGACAGCACGTTCGCCTGATTGACTCGCCCGCATTATCCATAACCTGTTCTCCTTCAAATTCGGTTTTCTTGCCGGCATCTCTTATACCAGCCGATTCCATACTATATCTTAAATCCAAATAAATCCACCACCAATCCGCAAATATCAATCCTTGACGCACGTTACCGCACAAAATACAATCCATTCTTTGTCTGAACAACAAAACGAGGGTCAACTGAAAGAGAAAACTCAATGGCCGGCGTAAACGAAAATTATTTGAAACTGCAGGCAGGGTACCTTTTCCCTGAGATTGGCCGACGGCGACGCGCCTTTCAGCAGGCAAATCCCGGCGCAAATATAATCAGTTTAGGTATCGGCGATGTAACTGAGCCGCTTGCCCCGGCTGTCATTGAGGCAATGCACAGCGCCGTCGATGAAATGGGCAACAGAGAAACCTTTCATGGCTACGACGACGACGGTATCGGCTACGAATTCCTACGCGACGCAATAAACAAAAACGATTACAAAGCTCGAGGCGTCAAACTCGACAATGATGAAATCATCATCAGCGACGGCGCAAAATCCGACACGGCGAATATCCAGGAAATCTTCGGCCTGGACAATATCATTGCTGTCGCTGACCCCGTCTATCCCGTCTATGTCGATACCAACGTAATGGCGGGTAGGACCGGCCCAGCGGCCCAGCAGGGTACTTACGCAGGTATCGTCTATATGCCCTGCACTCCCGAAAACAATTTCGTACCCGACCCGCCAAAACAGAAGGTCGATTTGATTTACCTCTGCTACCCGAATAATCCCACAGGCGCCGTGGCAACAAAAGAGCAGCTGAAAAAATGGGTCGATTACGCAAAAGAAAATAATTCCGTTATCCTCTTCGATGCCGCTTATGAGGCGTATATCAGCGACCCGAAGATACCGCATTCGATTTTTGAAATCGAAGGTGCAAAGGATGTTGCGATTGAGTTTCGCAGCTTCTCAAAAACCGCTGGCTTTACAGGCGTGCGTTGTGCCTTCACAGTCGTACCGAAACAGTTGAAGGCATACACCAAAGACGGCAGGGGGGCTGCCCTTCACCCGCTTTGGTGCAGGCGTCACTGCACAAAATTCAACGGCGTCTCTTATATCACCCAGTGTGGTGCTGCCGCGATTTATACCCCCGCTGGAAAAGAGCAGATTCGCAAAACCATTGAATACTATATGGCCAACGCCGCTTTAATACGCGAGTCACTTGCCAAACTCGGCTACAAGGTCTTTGGCGGGGTCAACGCTCCATACATCTGGGTGAAAACTCCCAAAGGTATCAGCTCGTGGGAGTTTTTTGATTTGCTTCTGACTAAGGCACACGTTGTGGGTACACCCGGCGCCGGCTTCGGACCATCGGGCGAAGGGTATCTGCGCCTTACCGCCTTCGGCAATCGCGATGACGTAAAAGAAGCCCTTGAACGCATCAAGTCCATTTCGTGATGGAACAGACGACCGCATATATCGGCTTGGGCAGCAACCTCGGCGACCGCAGAAAGTTCATCAAGACAGCATTGGCTAAAATCGCAAACTCATCTGCCTGCGGTCTTACACGGAAAAGTAAAATCATCGAGACAGCCCCGGCAGGTGTCGCCTCTCAGCCGAAGTACCTCAACTGCATCGCCGAGATAAAAACGACTCTGACTGCCGAATCGCTTTTGAACGCGCTGCTGCAAATTGAAGCCGCACTTGGACGCAAGAGAGCCGCAAAGTGGTCGCCGAGGACAATCGACCTTGATATCCTGCTTTTTGGTAAGCGGACAATCAACAGCCCCAAGCTGATAGTGCCGCACCCTCAAATGCACCTGCGGACATTTATCTTGCGTGGCTTATGCGAGCTGAATCCCGGTCTTGTGCATCCTGTTTTGGGTGACTCAATGAACGAGCTTCTGCATCGGCTCGATGGCGGTGACTTTTGGCTCGATTCGAACCGACCGCAATTAGTGAGCATCGAGGGCAATATCGGCGTCGGCAAAAGCACATTGGCAAAAAAACTCTCGCGTATATTCAATTGCCCCGCCCTCTTCGAGGCGTACGACACAAATCCTTTTCTTCCCGCCGTCTATGCAGGTAATTATGACCTTGCGCTCGATTCGCAACTGCATTTTCTAACGTCCCGGCTTGAGCAGTTGAATGGTTCGCATCTCAAGCCGGGCAGAACTGTAGTATCCGATTACCTGTTTGAAAAAGAGCTTATCTATGCCAAACGCCTCTTGAGCAAAGTGCAATTGCTCCTGTACCGCAAACTATATGACAGAGTTTCTTCAAGTGTTACCAAACCCGTGCTGGTAATATATCTGCGAGAGCCGCCCGAAATGTGTCTCAAGCGAATCCACACACGCAATCGGCCTTATGAGCAAAAAATTGAACCAAAGTTTCTGGAAGCCCTCAACCGCGATTACGAACGGCTTTTCGCCGGCTGGAAAGATTGCCCAGTCATTCGATTGTCTGGTTTTGATTGCCTCAGCGAAAAGAATGTCAAACATCTTGCAAATCAGATAATATATTATACGGCGACAGCCAGCCGACGGGTCACTCGAACGTCGAACAGGAAATGAAATACGAATGGAAATTGCAAAGACCATAAAAGAAGTCAGAAGGTTTATCGGTGCCGCTCGGCTGCGCATCAGGCGCATCGGCTTTGTCCCCACTATGGGCGCCCTGCACAAAGGCCACGTTTCGCTTATTGAAGCATCCGCGAAGAACCGGGATTTTGTGGTCGTCAGCATATTTGTTAATCCCACCCAGTTTGGCCCAGGCGAGGACTTCAACAAATACCCCAGGCCGATTGACGCAGACATCAAAATTTGCAAAGAAAACAACGCCAACCTCGTGTTCGTTCCAACACCAAAGGAAATTTACGGCAGCGAAAATCTGACCTGGGTCAACGTCGAAAGAATTACCGACGCGCTCTGCGGCCAGTTTCGACCAGGACATTTTCGCGGCGTCACTACCGTTTGTGCGAAACTCTTTAACATTGTTCAGCCCGACGTTGCTTACTTCGGACAAAAAGACGCACAGCAGGCAATAGTAATCAGGCGAATGGTCGCCGACCTCAATATGCCCCTGCAAATTGTCGTCTGCCCAACCGTGCGAGAGCAGGATGGCCTGGCAATGTCCAGCAGAAACCAGTACCTTACGCCCCAGCAGAGAAAAGATGCAACCTGCATTTACAGGGCACTGCAAAAATGCAGGTATATGGTTGAAGCCGGCTCGCGCGACAGCAAAGAAATCTGCGCCGAGATGCGCAAGATTTTAAACGAGCCGCGCTCGATTGATGAGATTCAATATGTAATCCTCGTTAATGCAGAAACGCTTCTGCCGGTTGAGAAAGCCGCCGGTATAATTCTCGCTGCCGTAGCCGTAAAAATGGGCACCACCCGCCTGATTGACAACATCCTGCTGGACGTGGGCCGTTCATAGGATATAATGCTGCGGTTTTTGGAATTGAATACTTGTGGTTCGATAAGCTCACCACCCCGAGCGAAGTCGAGGGGCTGATTGACTATGCTCATAAAAATACTGAAAAGTAAGCTGCACCGCGTCAGGGTCACAGAAACTAAGCTGCATTACCCCGGCAGCATAATGATTGACTCTAAACTGATGAAGGCCGCTGGCATTCTGCCCTATGAGGTGGTCCTGGTCGCCGACCTCACTAACGGCAACCGCCTTGAAACTTACGCCATTGCGGGTAAAGCCGGCTCAGGAGATGTCACTGTCCTCGGCGCCGCGGCTCACCTGGTCAAAACCGCCGACTTAGTGATTATCTTCAGCTTCGCCTGGTGCACCCCAAAAGAAGCCGCTAAGATTAAACCAAAAGTCGTCCTTCTCGACGAAAACAATAAAATTCGCAAGAGTAAATAGAAGTTTTCTATTAACCGATGCATCCTGAACTTTTACGATTGCCTTTCACCACTTTGACGGTCAAATCCTACGGGCTGATGATGGTCATCGGCTTTTTAGCCGCCGTGTGGGTTATCAGACACCTGTCACGCAATATCACTCCCGACCCGCAAATGATTACCAATTGCTCCCTGTACGCGCTCGTTGCGGGAGTTGTCGGGGCAAGGATTTTTTATATAATTCATTATTTCGACAGATACAAGACCGATTTGCTTGCTGTGTTCGCGGTGTGGGAAGGGGGGCTTGAGCTTTTAGGCGGGGTGTTGGCCGCTATCGCAGTTATCATTCTTTACCTCAGACACCACAAGCTGCCCACACGCCAATATCTCGACATCCTGGCAATCGGTCTGATGCTTGCGCTTGTGTTCGGCCGAATCGGCTGCTTCCTCAACGGCTGTTGCTTTGGCAAACCCACAAACCTCCCCTGGGCCGTGCGATTCCCTTATGGCTCGCACGCCTATAGAAGCCAGATTGAAGCAGCCCCGGACAGAAACCGGTCTCAGCCGCAACTGCAGCTTCCCCAGGACTATTTCGGATACATAGATGAAACAAATAAATTTGACGCCGACCTCAAACCATTCAGCCAGCTTTCGCCGCAGCAGCAAGAAGCAGTGACAAAAGGCCCTTATCGCTGCCTGCCTGTTCATCCCACCCAGTTGTATTCGTCTGCAAAAGCGGCGGCGATTTGCCTTATCCTGTTCCTGTTTTGGCGAAGAGCACAAAAGGCAAAAAGGGAAAAGAAAAACATACTCTTTGCCGGGCCCGGCTCAACGTTTGCCCTGATGTTCATTCTATATGGCATCGCCAGATATTTTATGGAGTTCTTGCGCGACGACAATCCCTTTGAATTCGCCTGGTGGACTATCTACAGGGGCGGCACCATTTCCCAGAACATCTCGATTTATATGGTCATCTTCGGCGTCATCCTGATGTTCATCTTTCAGAAGCTCCCCGCAAAAAACAACCGGGTAAAATAACTCAACAAAAAATGGTATAATAGTTTCGGTCATTGGACATTGGTTTTGAATGGATTACTATGGGCCTTTACGACAGAGATTACACGCAGGATGGTTTCCAGCCGCAATCGGCGTTTGCCCCGCGGATGCGGTTCGGCCTGCCCGGCCCGAGTACCGCGGTGATGTGGCTGCTTGGTATTAACGTGGTCGTTTTCATTATCAACTTTCTTCTGCCCTCAAGACCGCCTCCCGGCCCTACGCTTGTTGATGAGCTGTTTGCCGTTTACCCCAGTTCGCTGTTTCGAATGCTCCAGTTGTGGCGATTAATTAGCTACCAGTTCCTGCACGGAGATTTCTGGCACATCCTCTTCAATATGTGGGCGTTGTGGCTCTTCGGGCCGGCGCTTGAACGTACCTGGGGCGGCAGGAAGTTTATAACATTTTACCTCTGTTGCGGCATAGCAGGCGGTCTGTTCTATACGCTCCTTGTCGCAGTCGGTTTCCTCCCGCCTCTGCCGATGGTCGGCGCATCAGGCGCAATACTGGGCGTCTTTGCCGCCTGTGCTATCCTGTATCCTCAGATGCGCATTGTCATATTCCCAGTACTCATTCCAATACCGATAAGGGTGGGAGCGATAGGCGGCGCCGCCTTGTTCTTGTTCTATGTCCTGACAAAAGGCCCAAATGCCGGCGGTGAAGCCGCTCACTTGGCAGGTATGGCCGCAGGTGCTGCTTACGTCTTTTCAGACCCCTGGCGAACGGCCCTTCGTCTCCGCTTCAAGGCCTCTCAATGGCAAAAACATATCAATGCTCGCCGAAAACTCCAAATCGAGCTTGACCGTATCCTCGAAAAAGTTCACGACCACGGCATCCACTCGCTGACAAGTAAAGAAAAACGCATCCTCAAAAAAGCCACAAAACTCGAACAAACCCGAACACAATTCTGAAACAACAATGCCTTGCGGAAACTCGCAAGGCATTGTCTTAAATTACCAATTATCAATCATCAATTATCAATCGTCAGTCGGTTAGTCCCATTCAAACTTTTCGGTCTGGCTGACAAGCTCCTTAATGCGGTCTTTGACGCTTTGCTGCTTGAACTCGGCGCTTTTCCACTTTTCAACCTCGACCTTTCGCTGCTCGACCTCCTTGCGCAATTCTTCAAGTTTCTTTAAAAGGTCTTCGTAGGCAATCTGCTTGCGCCTGACAATCAAATCAAATTGCTGGCTGACCACGCCCTCAAGTTCTTTGGTAAGCTCCTTTTTCTTTGTCTCATCGGTCGCACCTCTAATCATCCTGAGCAGCTCATCGCGTTTTTCCTTCAGAACAAGGTTGTCTTTAAGGACCGCCGCAAGCTGAGGATTATCCTTTGATGCCTGCATAATATGGCCGTATTTTTTCAAGCTTATGGCAAACGCCCTCATATAGTGTTCGGGATTTTGCTCTCGCAGTTGCGTCAGCTTCTCGGCTTCATCGGGATAATTCTGCTTCAGCCATTCGAGGTATTCTGTCTGTTTTTCCTGCATCCGTTCATGAATCATTTCTCTGCCCGCTCCGCCGCGTTCAGGTCCCATTCGCATCATTTCTGGTCCGCCCGGCGGCTGCATTTGACCCTGCGGCATTTGGTGCTGGCGGTCTCCGGCTCGTTCCCTCATTCTTTGCCCATACTGCTCCGCCATTATCTTGCGAAACTCGGCTCTGAACGCCTCAGGGTTATCTTTTCGCAGTGTGGCCAAACGGTCTGCCATTTCAGGATTGTTTTCTCTTATGCGTGCCAGTGTTTGCTCGACCATTTCTTCCGGCGCCTGTGCCCCGGCCTGTCCCGGCATCGGCTCATCTTCAATCCACACATTCTTTTCTTCCTCTGCCTTCGGCTCGACCGCCGGACAGGGCACAATAGCAGTAATCATCATCACTGCTGTCGCCAACAACAATACTCTCCAATATCCCGTCTTCATTTTGTTATCCTTTCCAAAAATCGCCGTTTGTTTCAATTAGTTCCATCTCTAAATTGCTTGCAGCGCCGTTGCCGTTGCCCCGTCCCTCGTCTAATTGCACAGCCACAAGCTCGCTTGCAATCTGGTTTACCTCTGCGGTCAGCATCGAAACGTCCTCGTCTTCGCCGCTGGATTCGCTCGCCCAGACCACGCTTGCCTTCGATACACCTGCTGCAACCTGTCTTGCGCTATCCGGCTTTTTGAATAACGTCAGCAAAACCGCACCGACGACCACCACGACAGCGGCGACGGCAACCGCCTTATAGGTCGCATAACGTATCGTCCTTGCACGCCTGTGCAGCAGGACGGCCTGAACGTCTGCCTTTATATCGGCTATCAGTTCGGCGCTCGGCTGCGGCGCAGGGTATAACCCGACAATCTTGTCGCCCTTGTCAATGTCCTCGGCTGCCTGCCGTCCCTGCTGCGAATCGACGAATCGCTCAAACAGCTCTTTCAGATTTTCCTTGTCCTGCCAATCCATAACACAATCACTCCATCAGCTCACGCAGTTTCTGTAACCCACGATGCACCTTCGATAATGTTGTCCCTATCGGCTCACCTCTCATTTCGGCTATCTCTTTGAAACTCAACTCTGAATAATACCGCAGCATAATCAGCTCTCTTGTATCGTCATCGAGCTTGGAAACCTGAATCTGGAGCTTGTCGATTCTCTCATCGTTCCCCTTTCCGGTTTCGCTCGGTTCAGTTTCGAGCTGCTTACTCTTTCCTTCCAACAGCTTTTGCTGCCGCTGCTTGGCCCGCAGGTGGTCGTGAAAAACATTTGAAGCCACCCTGAAAATCCAGCCGTCAAAGCTGCCGCCCCGGTATGAGCCGATGTTCTCGACTAATTTGACAAATAGCTCGCTTAACAGTTCATCGCTGGTGTCCGTCCTGGCCGTCATCCGATAAAAATAACTGTAGCAGCGTTTTGCATACAAATCCACAAGCTCTGAGAAGCTCTCACTGTTGCCGTTTTTACAACCGCTGACTATCTGCTCTAAGCTCTTTTCTGCCATAGGGAGCTGCTTTTTCTGCAATTAAAGACGGCTTGTCTTGCCGATTTATTGCATATATCGGCAAATCTGCTATACTTGCAGCGTATATGACTATTACTGAAATAAAATCGGCGCCTAAGAACACCTGGGGGGCCAAACTTAAACGCACCATCACCTGTGTTCTGCCAGTCGATAAACACCGCAACGGTAAGTGTAAACGCTGCGGGGCGTGTTGTAAATTGCCGAACGTCTGTCCGTTTTTGCGTTTCGACCCACAGGGTTTGGCCGAGTGCTCAATCTACCAAATCCGCCCCCTCAACTGCCGCAAATACCCCCGCACAAAGTCCGAGCTTGTCACTTCCTCTACCTGCGGCCATACATTTGAGTAGCCCCTGCCGTTTTGAGCATTGGAACATTCGAATTTGGAATTTGTTTCGTATTTGGGATTCCGTGCCTGGGATTTTATATTGACACTATCTGTGGGAAGTGTTCTATTGGGTCTGTTATGAAAAAGGGCACTACCCATATTTATCCGCCGGAGGCGGACAGGAGCGGCTAATATGAGCAATTCGAAGACATTTATTCTCGTTGGGATTATTTGTTTTGCGGTTTCGGTTAGCAATGCTGACGTAATCCTGACGCTCAATGGGGATGACATAACCGATTCGATTGTGATGAGAGATTATCCCGGCGCACTTACAGTGGCTGTGGATGGCAATACACCCGTTGGGCCGAATGACATATCTATCGAGGCGCAAAATGGCACGCTTATGCCCCACGAACCGAGCGGCAGTTACTACTTTCAATTCACAAGCGAAGGCGAAGCAACAATAAATCTGATTACGAAAACTGGTCTGATTATCGACGGCCGTTCTATCCCTGCTGACACGCTAATTTATCAACTATGGTTTTGTTACAATGCTGACTGCAATATTTATGCCGGTTTCGGCATAGGCCTTGTGCAATTGTTGCCGCAGGAAGAGGGCGGAGAAGGCGACAGCGGAGAGCCACAATCACCTGGTATGGAATCAACCGAGCAAGAATTTGTCCCCGAGGATTCTCCAGATGAAACCCCCGTTGATTTTTTGTCTGGTGCCATCGTCGGAGAAGTGACGGCGGATATGGAAGACCTTGAGGAGTCAGCCGACTACCAGCTTGAGGGATATGAGTACAAGAGCGCTGATTTCAACTTGGACAAGATCGTGGATTTCCTTGATTTTGCAGAACTTGCCAACGCCTTTTTGAGCGATGTGAATGATGCAAATTGGAACAGTGAATACGACCTTGATAATAGTGATTTTATCGACATCTATGACATAGAACTTTTTTCTTATCAATGGCTTCAGATTACTCGTGAGCCGAATGAGGTATTCGCTGCATTCAAAGACGCCCTGGAAGCCGGTGATATTGATACTGCATTGACGTTTGTTGCAGAAAGCTCTAAAGACCGATACGCTGAAATCTTTCAGGCCATTGACTCAAACCTCCCGAATTTTGCCGCCGGTATGGGAACCATTGTTTTGGAGTCACAGGATGGAGGAAGAGCCGTTTATGAGATGACTCATCAGGATGGCTCGACGACTTATAGTTTCCCCGTTGTTTTTATAAGGGACGACGATGGTAGCTGGAAAATATATAACTTTTAAAAAAGATGCAGGAGCTTAAGCAATGGAAGAAAAAATACGCAAAACCTTGTCAATCTGTTTGGAAATTCTATGCCTTTCAGTACTATTGCCACTATTCTACTGGGGCAGTTTCAAATTGCTGTTTGTTCCATTGTCGGATTTGACATATTATCCAAATCAAAAAATATCTTTATTAACGGCGTTTATTATCGTTTTGGGTTTTGATGCTATATGGTTAATACTGATGAAGCTGTGTTATAAAGGTAAGACACATATCAAACTCATCATAACGTTTTTCGTATTGGCATTTTCCGCTGTTATTTTAACATGTTTTGTCATAGCAGAAGCATTGAAAGGCGCATTTGCGTAGAAAGCAACTTATAGATACAGGAGAGACGAAAATGAAGTTAAAGATTTTTATTCAAGTCCTTTTTGTATTTATTTTTAGTATTTTTGACACAGCATATCCGTTTGAACAAGAAAACACTCATCCAACATTATCTCAAGAAGGTGCCAATAACTCGCAGATTGGAACTTATCTTCAAAACCAATTGGGGTATGCTGCCGGGTTGAATACACAGCTTCATATATCCAATACTACGACTCCTTTCGTTCAGGATTTGATAGACAGAGGTATGAATCAGAATATAAGAACCCGAAGCATTTTAGAATGGACTCGCGAAGGCAGTAGATTAGAAGACGCCAAATTATGGCAATCCAGATCACAACACCATTTTTACGACCCAACTCGTAATGCTGGCTTAAATAACAGGACCGACTATCCTGATTGGGAAGGTGCGCCTACCCGACTTTCTCCGTTTGACCTCAGGGGTGAATCCTCTTTATTTTGGGCAACAGTAGGAACCAGCAGCACCGGCTATCCAAAAAATAATCAGGAGACATGGTCGGCAACAAAGAATAAATTTTATAGTGCCCTTACTTCCCCTTTCTCAACTGATCGTGAGCAATCTATGGCCGAAACATTTATATCTCTCGGACACATATTACATCTTCTTGAAGATTTGGGTGTTCCTGCACATGCAAGAAATGATTTCCTCTTTGCTCATTACAGGTCTTTTTATAATAACCATAATCCTTTTGAAAAATGGACAGAGGAGCAGCTTGTGGCGAATGGCGGCAATATTCCAAATGCTTGGCTTACTGGGTGGACGCCGCAGGCGAAGGCCTTTGGCAAACTTTCCAATTACTGGGACACTGGTTTATATAGCGGCCAATACGTTGGAGCTACACCAACTTCAACATGGGGACTTGCCGAATCAACGAATTATCAGCTTCTTTCAACAAGCACGGTCTTTGGTTGCACCGGGTCTTTATATCAGTTCCCGAATCCAGCGGAATCGAATACGATACTTGTTTCTGAATTGCACCAAGTAAACGGAAAATATTTTCGGTATTTTCAAGGGTATGGCATTCAACATCTCGCGCGCCAGACATACAGCTCTTACAAATCATATAATTATGGAAGTCCCGTTATTTCGTTGGCCAAAAAAACTATTACTCCTGATGATGACGTCAATGTCTATCGGGATTATGTCGGGGCAACTGTTCCGCGAACGATTGATTATGCGGCGGGGCTGTTGAATTACTTTTTCCGCGGACGTCTGAAGATTGAGCCGAACTGTCTGGATTGCAATACCGTAACCTTTGTTATACGCAATATATCCGAAAATTCGGGCGTCCCTCAATCGCTCAAAGGCGGGACGTTCGAACTATATTGGGACGACCGGGACGGCAACAGAACAGAAGTCAGCGATTTTACAATCCCCGGCTGGACATTAAACAGCATTCTCGATTACAACCAGCAGGTTACAGGAACATTTCTCAGGCCCGACAGCAATAATATCGAGCGTTACACCGTAGTTTATAAAGGGGCAATCAGCGCAAATCCCGCCCAGCCGGACGAAAACGACGCCAACGCAATAGCCGTCGGGACGCTTATCGCGGGATACAAAATCATTGCCTGGGGCAACGACGGGGACGGCATAGTCAGTAACGTTCCTGAAGGCAATGACTTTGTGGACGTGGCCGCGGGTAAATATCATGCCCTTGCAATACGGTCAAGCGGCTCACTTGCGGCGTGGGGCTGGAATGACGATGGTCAGTGCAATATCCCCGAAGGCAACGACTTTATCGCAATAGTGGGCGGAGTTCGCCACAGCATAGCGCTAAAATCATACGGCTCGATTGTCGGCTGGGGCGGCAACGCTTATGGACAAATAAATGTTCCCGAAGGAAACGATTTTGTAGCGATAGCCGCCGGCGATTATCATAACCTAGCGATAACCTCCGATGGCCACATTGTCGGCTGGGGAAGAAATGATTTCGGCGAATGTGACGCTCCGGAACCGAATGTTGGAACCGTTTTTGTTGCAGTTTCCGCGGGCAAATATCACAGTTTGGCCCTGCAATCCGACGGGACAATCAGGGCGTGGGGCAGCAACAATATGGGCCAGACGAGGATTTATCTGGGAGCGAGTAACGACCACGAAGCGGTTGCGGCAGCCGATGATTACAATTTCCTGCTATTGACGGATGATATGCTCGTAACCTGGGGCGGCGGTGATTGGTTGGAACCCGGGATGCCCGATTATCACTATCGCCAGCCCGACGAGCACGACTTCGTCGCCATAGCGGCAGGAGGATATCATATACTTGCGCTGACAAGAGATGGCCAGATATTATCGTGGGGCTGGAATGATTATAATCCGCCTCCGTATCCCGTACCGGAAGGGATAACTTTCACAAAAGATGTTGCCGCCGGCTGGAAGTTCAGTGTTGCCTTAAAAGCCCGATAAACCAAAGTATTACCTGGAGCGATAAGTGCGGACAGAGGGGCTGTTGAAAAACCTGACATTTGCGGTTTGAGATTGCTTCGCTACGCTCGCAATGACATAGAAACGCACTTTTTGTCATTGCGAGGAGCACAGCGACGAAGCAAACTCGACTTTTTCAACAGCCCTACAGACCCGAAATATGCAATTTATCCTTTGTTTCCATCCTCGCCCGGTTCTTCCATCGGCGGCTCATCTTCGTCTATCTTCCATTTGTCGGATTCGTCGATGTCGTCTATCTCCCGCCGCATATACTTAAAAAGCTTCTCCTGCAGCGGCTCCATTTTCTCCTGCCACTTGAGCATACCTTGGTACATAGCGACGAGCATATCGAGACGAATCAGTTGCCACTTGGCGATGCACTCCGGCTCTTTGATATTCGAGAAGGGGTCGCACTTGAATGTCCTTCGGCCCTCGGGTCCCGTCTCGCACAAGTCACATTCCTTGCATTGAATCATTTCAACTTCCCGCCAAAATCCCCAAAAAGGGATAGTAAATGCTTGCCGTCTGAGTATCTTTGTTCATATAATACCACACACTCGCATTGCATAGAAGTTTTTTAATACTGGTTTGAATAATAGTTTATGGAGAACCCTATGGGAAAACCCAGACGCAGACGAAAGGTTGGCAGCAAGAAGCGGCATCAGCGGTGGAAAATCCGGCACAAAATAAGCTGGTAACCGCACGCTCGGCTCGTAACAAAATGTGCGTTTACGACCCGTGCAGACCCAAAATGAATAAATGGAACATTTCACGGTTACTTTCAAACCCGACGGGAAACAAATCTCGATTCACGCCGGCGCCACCGTAGTTGAGGCCGCAGGCCTGGCTGGCATAGTGCTCAACACCGTCTGCGGCCAGAAGGGCGCCTGCGGCAAATGCGCCGTTGTAATCGAGCCGCAGGGCAGGCGCGTTCTCGCCTGTCAGCACCGAATCGACTGCGACCTCACCGTCACCATTCCGGCATCATCGCGATTCTTTGAGCACAAGATACTTGTCGAAGGCATCCGCGCCAAAGCTCAGGCCGAGCTGGATATTTACAAAAAATACCTGCGGCCCGCAAAGGCCGGCCGAATCCTCGGTCTTGCCATCGACATCGGCACAACAACTGTTGTCGTCAAGCTGGTCGATATGAAAACAGGTAATGCCCTTGCAACACAGGCCGCCCTTAATCCACAGGCCCGATTCGGTGATGACGTCATCAGCAGAATCGCCTATGGCCAGACCGACGAGAAGCTCGCCGACCTTCACAGCTTAATTATCGATTGCCTAAATGACCTCATCACCGCCCTTTGCAGCGACCAGTCAGTCAATCCACACGATATTTACGAGGCATCCGTCGTCGGCAATACCACGATGAACCATATATTCCTGAAACTGCCGATACTACAGTTGGGTCAAGCTCCGTACAAGGCATACTCGCTCGACGCAAAAGACCTTTCGCCCGCAACCGCCGGCCTGAATATAAATCCCGTCGGTAATATCCACACAGTCGAGAACATCGCCGGATTTGTCGGCGCAGATACCACAGCCGTCGCCCTGGCAACCGGCATTGAACAAGCCGACCAGTTGACCCTTGCGATTGACATAGGGACAAACGGCGAGGTCGTCCTGGGGACAAAAGAAAAACTCTACGCCGCAAGCTGCGCCGCCGGGCCTGCCTTCGAGGGCGCCAGGATTAGCTGCGGCGCCAGGGCGGTTGACGGCGCAATCGAGGCAGTAATCGTAAACAAAGGCGCAATCGACTTTGACGTGATAGGCGATGCACCCCCGCACTCTATCTGCGGCAGTGGTCTTGTCGATGTCCTCGCAATCCTGCTCGATTTCGGCATAATCGACAACACCGGGCGATTCAACAACCCCGCCGCAATCAAGAACTCTCGTTTCGCCCCACGCTCCATAATCGGGGTCGAAGCCCCCGCATTTGTCCTTGCCTGTCGCGACAATACCCCGGTTGCTTATATAACTCAGAAGGACGTCCGCGAGCTGCAGCTTGCTAAAGCGGCTATCCGTGCGGGCATAAAACTCCTTCAGAATCGCCTCAGCGTCACGGACTCAGACATAAAACAGGTCTATCTTGCCGGTGCATTCGGCAACTACATCCGCAGAGAATCCGCCCTGCGAATCGGATTATTGCCTGATGTCCCCATCGAGCGGATTCATTCGGTCGGCAACGCCGCCTGCTCAGGCGCGCAAATGACGCTCGTAAGCTCCCATTTCCGCAAAGCCGCCGCCCGTCTTGCCCGCAAAATCCAATACATCGAAATTGCCCACGACCCCGACTTCCAAAACATCTTCGCCGACTCGATGCTGTTCTAACCACATCTATCAATTGTGTTGCAGCCGGTTAGCAGTTATAATTTGACTTTTTATAAAATGCTTACTCGTGAGGAGCAAAATGGCAAAGAAAGAAAAAGTGGTATTGGCATATAGCGGCGGCCTCGATACGAGCGTAATCCTGCCCTGGCTGAAAGAAACGTACGGCTACGATGTAATCGCCTTCGCAGCCGACCTCGGACAGGGCGATGAGCTTTCGGGCATCAAACAAAAGGCACTCAAAAGCGGCGCCGTCAAGTGCATCGTAAAAGACCTCCGAAAGGAATTCGTCGAGGATTACCTCTGGCGTTTGCTCAAGGCCGGTGCCGTTTATGAAAACGGTTATCTGTTAGGCACAAGCATTGCCCGGCCATTGATTGCAAAGCATCAGGTCGATGTCGCTCACGCAGAAGGTGCAGCCGGCGTCGCACACGGCGCAACCGGAAAAGGCAATGACCAGGTGCGGTTCGAGCTGACCTATATGGCCCTCGACCCCGCCCTGAAAATCATTGCCCCCTGGAAAGACCCGAAATTTACGTTGACCAGCCGGGAAGCAGCCGTCGATTACGCCGACAAGCACGGCATACCCATCGACCAGAGCAAAAAGAAAATTTACTCGCGCGACCGCAATATCTGGCACATCAGCCACGAAGGCGCAGACCTCGAAGACCCGGCTAATGAGCCGAAAGACGACCTGTTTGTGATTTCAAATCCCGTCTCAAAGGCCCCGGCTCAGCCACAGTACGTCGAAATCGGCTTTGAAAAGGGTGTCCCCATTAAGATAGACGGCAAGCAAATGGGCGGTGTCAAAATCGTTGACACACTAAACGCACTTGGCGGCAGGCACGCGGTCGGCCAGGTTGACTTGGTCGAAAATCGCCTGGTCGGTATGAAATCCCGCGGCGTTTACGAAACCCCAGGCGGCACAATACTCGTCACCGCTCACGCCGCCCTCGAAGCCCTCACCCTCGACCGCGAGACAATGCACTACAAACAGCAGGTCGCACTGAAGTACGGTGAAATGGTTTACTACGGCTTATGGTTCTGCCGCCTGCGGGAATCGCTCGATGCCTTCATAGACGTCACTCAGCAGAATGTCACCGGCTCGGTGCGAGTCAAGCTCTACAAGGGCCGCTGCACTCTTGCCGGCGTCAAAAGTCCTTTCTCGCTCTACAGTACCGCTCTTGCCAGCTTTGTGATGGGCGCTGAATATAACCCGACCGACGCAACCGGCTTTATCCGCCTGTTTGGCCTGCCGATGCGCGTCGCCGGCGCTGTAAGCAGGGGAACTAAAAAGAAATAAGCTCACAGATTGTCTAATACGAGTCACGAGTATCGAGAAACGAGTACCGAGAAATGCAAGGAAGCGTCGTGGTAATACCTGATTGGATTTGGTTTGTCTTTACCTTCGCATTCGGCTGTTGCATCGGCAGCTTCCTGAACGTCGTTATCTATCGTCTGCCGCGCGATAAATCCCTCGTTACGCCGCCTTCGTCCTGCCCCGCCTGCGGCAAACACATCCGCTCTTACGACAACATACCGCTTGTCTCCTGGCTGTTTCTGGGCGGAAGGTGCAGATTCTGCAAAGCCCCCATCTCGCCGCGATATTTTATCATCGAGCTGCTTACCGGCCTGCTCTTTCTCGGCCTGTTCATCCTGTTCTTTCGTTCTGGGATTCGGACCGGCATCCCGCCGCTTCTGGATGGCGGCTGGTTTGTTTATCTTGCCTCTTTGATTATGTTGTCCGCCTTTATCGCCGCTTCCGCCATCGACCTCGAGCTGTGGATAATTCCGCTCTCGATATGCTGGTTCGTTACTGCAATTGGAATTATCAGCTCTGCCGTCGCACCTTACGTCATCGACCGCGAGCTGATTCGCCAGCCCCCTATGCTTGTTCCCAGCACCAGCGACATCCTCCTTGGTGAAACTGCTCTTGCGTCTCTGGCCGCGGGTGCCTCTATCGGCCTTGCTATTTCGCACTTGCTTCTGGCGACAGGCCTCATCAAAAGAAGTTACGACCTGGCCCCAATCACCGGCTCGACACCTGCGCCGCAATCTTCCGCCGAGCAGCCCGATTTGAATGACCGGATAGAGGTCTGCAAGGAGCTTTTCTTCCTCCTGCCGGTTGTGGTCTGCTCAATTGCCGTTTACTGGCTCGTAAAGCGTTTCCCCTCAAACTTCGCCTGGTGGCTGCAATTCTCGCAAACCCCTGTCGTTGCTGGACTTCTGGGCGGACTGTGGGGCTACTTCATCGGCTGCGGTATCGTCTGGGCTACCCGCATTCTCGGAACTCTGGCCTTCGGCAAAGAGGCAATGGGTTTAGGCGACGTTCACCTTATGGGGGCTGCCGGGACCATCCTCGGTCCTTTATACGTCATTGTGGCGTTCTTCATCGCCCCGTTCTTCGGCCTTATCTGGGCAGGCATCCAGATGTTCTCAAAAAAAACAAGACAAATTCCTTATGGTCCCTTCTTGTCTTTGGGCGTCCTTGCTGTTATCATTTTGCACGACAGTATTATGGCCTATATCAGTTTTCTTTTTTTTGGATGAAAATAAAAAATTAGATTCGATGTAAAGGAGGTATCGAATGAGTGCTGCTATCAAAAGAACAGTTGTGTGTGCCGGTCTGCTCTCAATCGTGCTGTTTGCCGGTTGTACGGACTGGAAGAAAAAGTATGAGTCGCTCAACGTTGAGCACCAGAACCTCAAAGGCCTGCTCGACAGGGAAAGGGCCGAGAAAGGTCAGCTCTCTGACCAGTTGGCAAAAGACCAGCAGACAATTGCTGACCTGCAGAAACAGATAGTCGAGAAGAAAAAATCTGCTGCTGAAGCCACCGGCTTTGGCGAGGGCTACGACGTCGCCTTCGACCCCTCAAAAGGTACTATCACCGTTACCCTGTCGGATGCTATCCTGTTCGACTCGGGAAAGGTCAATCTCAAGAGCGCATCGAGCAGAGAGCTTGACCATATTTACTCGGTCATCAGGGAAAAGTACGCCGGCAAGAACATCGAGGTCATCGGCCACACAGACACCGACCCAATCAAAAAAACAAAATGGAGCGACAACTGGGAACTCTCCGCCGAGCGCGCCCTGACCGTCGCCAGGTACCTTATGCAGAAGGGTATCTCCGAGGACAAAATCAAGGCGGCCGGCTGCGGACCGGCAAGACCGGTTATGCCCAACAGCAGCGCCACAGGAAAGGCCAAAAACCGCAGGGTCGAAATAGTCGTCCTTATGAGATAGTAATCGCGCCTGGCTCTTTTACGCTGTGACTTAAGACAGCCCCTGCGCACTGCCGGGGCTGTCTTTATTTTCTGACAAAACCCTCTGCCTCAATTTTTCCGCTCCTGTCAACCCGCACCGTTATCGCCCCGTCCCTGGCGGTGTAGAACTCTCGTGTATTTCCGCCGGGTGCGACAACGAGCCCCTTTTCAATCGCCGAATCGCCGCAACTGCTTATGATAATATCAGGACTCAGCGCCTCCAAAAAATTCGCCTCTAACGTCCTGGCTGAGCCGTGATGCGGCACAATTACTATATCCGCTCTCAAATCAGGATAAAGCCGCAAAAGTTCTTGCTGTGCAGCTTCCTCGATGTCCGAACACAAAAGGACTTTCCTGCCCGCAAACTCAATCAAACAGACCGACGATTTGTCGTTCTCGCCAACCTCTTCGTTTTCATAAACATCCTTGCTGGGCCAAAGTATCTTGACGATGGCGCTGCTGTCTGGTGCAGGAAATGCGCGTGAAGGTCTTACTTCAACGCCTCGTTTGCGCATCTGGTCTTTAAAAAATTTCGCTGTGCCCCACTGGTCGGTCTGGTCGAAAAACTCCTCATTGGCGTAAACGCCGCCGACCTTGCAGTACTCGGCAATCTCAGGGACTCCGTTGATGTGGTCTGTGTCATTATGGCTTACGAAACAAACGTTTATTCGGCTTATTCCATTATATTGCAGAAACGGTACCACAATCCGCCTGCCGATGTCGCTACCGGTAAGCGACCCTGCGTCAAACAATATGTTTGTCGTGCCCGGCAGTTGCGCCACTATCGCCTGCCCGTGCCCCACGTCTAAAACGCTGATTGCCAGGTCATTTCTGCCTGCCCTCTCCCACTTGATAATTCCAATCCACATAGTAATAAAGATGATTATCACTGTGCAAATCACTCTTTTCGGCATCGGCCGGCGGAAATACGCAAAAGCAGCAAAAGCAATCAAACCATAGTAAAGAATTATCAACGCCGCGGGCACTTGGCCGATGAGCATCTGCGTTTCGTCTATACTGGCAAGGAATTTCACCACCCAAATCAACAAATCGGAAAATGGCATTATGAGATTGTCCATCACGTTTGCAATGTTCGGAACGAACATAGCCAGGACCAGTTTGACGTACCCGGCAACCGAAATTACTCCTATCAGCGGCGATACAATCACAGTCCAGATGCTCGTCATCGGCTGGATTGTGCCGAACTGGTACAGCAAAATACCTGCGCTTGCCGACCACGCCGCCAAGCTCGTGGAGAACATCGCGTATGGCTCTGGTCTCTCGACAATACGTATTAGAAACGGCCTGTTTTTTACCTTCATAAAAACGGCAAGCCACGGATGTTCTACTGTTTTCTCGCGGATAATCGTATAAAACCGCGGGCAAAGTGTCAGTATTCCTAATACTGAAGCAAACGAAAGCTGCCAATCCGCTTCAAAAAGTTCTGTCGGCCTTATGAGTAAGAGCACAACCGCCGCCAGCGCAAGCGAATTGAAGGGATTGACTTGCCTCCGAAATAAAATCGACCCGCAAAATGCAAAACATATTATTGCTGCCCTAAACGCCGGCGCGTTCTCCGGCACAACTGACAAAAACATAACCGCAGTAATCATACACACAGCCGCTCTTGCCGGCTTCATTAAGCCGACTGTCTTGCATACCCACCACACAATCCCGATTAAAATCCCGAAGTTCATCCCCGACAGGCAAATAAAGTGCAATAGCCCCGTTCTGCGAAATGCCTCCAGGGTAGTTTTATCTATGTTTGCACGATAACCAAGCACCAGCGCGAGCAGCAACTTTTCGCTCTCTTCATTAGGATATCGCTCGCCCACAAGCGCCTGCACCGCCGCCTGGCGCAGCCGGGCCTTTATTTTGGCGAAAATCCCCACGGGTTTATTTTGCAGCAGTTCAATCCCGTCTCGTGTTTTGACGGATGCCCCGACGGTCACTCCCTTTCGAGCCAGATATTCCCTGATATCAAATTGTCCTGGATTTGTCGCTCCCTGAAACCCTTCAAGCCAGCAGTATAACTGCACATAATCACCCGGCTGCAAATCCGTAACCGCCTCATCGACCTGCACCCGTATAGTCCCGCCTGCCTTTGCCCAGCCGGCTGTTGTTTCTGCCTCCTGAACTCTCAGATAAAAACTGCTCCCCGAATCAGCGAATTTGTACTTCGCAAATGCCCAGTCCTGGTTACTGTCCGCGTATGGCTGAGAGACAATCAGCCCGCGAATTGTCGCAAGCCGACGCTCGCCCCCGACAAGCGTGCTAATATCATTTTCGCTCGCCCTGTAAAAACTTGCTAAGCGAATCGCTCCGACGCACACAAAGCAAACAAGAGCACAAGTGCTCAAGAGCACAGGAGCATAAGTGCCGGTATTTTGTGTTCGGACGTATAACACTGCTATTGTCACGGCGCATAGTCCCAGCATCGTCAGCCAGACCCAAACGGACATCGCTGCGAAATTCTGCACGATAATCCCTCCCATCAGGCCAATCGCGCAGAACAGCAGGGGGGCGGTACTTATGATTTGCTTAAAATAACCGGCAGGACTTGCCCCAAGCCGCCTGTCAATCTCCGCTAATTTGCGCTGTATCTGGTCCATCTCGCTGTGGCGTCATATCGAAGGTTGCATTTACGTCCCTACTTTTGTCTGGGAAAAATCGTCCACGCCTGATTTGGCAGGTCGGGAAGGTATCCCTCCAGCCATTTGTACTGCTGATGCTCCGCGAGAAATTTCTCTGAGTCAAAACTTCTGTCGCAGGAACTTCCCCACTTTGCCCACAACTGCAAATTCTTCGCCATAGCAGAATCGAGCGCCTTGCCGTCCATCGCACCCGAAGGCGTATATGCGGGTGACTCCGGCACGCTTCCGTTATCAAGCTCGGAATGTCCGCATATCGTCCGCGATGAGGGATTATCCTTCTGCAAATAAGCGTCATAATGGTCTGCCAACATTTTTTTGGCAAGACCGACGTCAATCTTCCCGTAGTGCTCCTTCATAAGCTGCTCCCAGCGAACGCGCCTGGCGACGGCCGTGGAACGAATGTCATCGTATGTCGCCTCTGTTTCCACTCTTAAAATCTTGATATTGTCGGCCACGTTCGAGCCCGCAAAATACCCGTTGGTTTTTTTCTCAAGGTTATGATACTTTAATCCCAGCTCCAGCCGGGCAATCTCGCCCGTATTGATGTCTCCAATCAGCCACGAGTTTGCATACGCGCCGCTGTTGTTCTCGACCATAATCTTCGCCCATTCATTTATATCGTTCGCGTATTGCATCGCTCTTCTTGCCCTCTCGAAAACGGGCGTACCTTTCGGATTGAACCCGCTAAAACCTCCGATAGTCGTCTCCGTGCCGACTAAACCGGCTGACGTAATAAAAAAGTCGGTCGCGCTGTATATGCACGGCCCCCACGATTGCATCAGGATTCGATGTCCCTTGTCGGGTACAACGTCCACGATGATGTTCCCGAATTGCAGGACCGCGTATGGACTCCACGAGTTATGAGCCATCACTATCGCCCCATCGGCGGTCGCATCGCCGCTTGCTATGAATGCACTGCAGCCCGGACCATCGTCTTTCCTGTTCTCCTTTTCCTGCGGCCACCAATACCAGGTAACATCGATAAAGCCGTTCATAAAAAGCATTTGGTCATAAGTAACTTCTTTGCCTGCTCTTTTCATCCCGGCAACCATTCCCCGCATTTCCTCGACGTATTCTTTCGATACCTTGCCTTTGAACAACCTCGCCGCCGAGCGGACAAAGAAATTGACGTCTTTAGCTGTCTCGAACTCCTCTATGTGTGCCATTGTCTTAAAGAATCGCTCAATCTCATTTGCCGTAAGGTATCCACGCTGAAAACCCCTCTCAAACGGCCCGCCCTCGATATGCAGAAATATCCAGCCGTTCTCGTCATACCGATATGCCTTGCCCAGCCAGTCCTTTTCACTCGCCGCAATGCAACTCTCGCTCGTCTTTCCCGCCTGCTCTCCAGCGCATCCAGCCAAACATAGACACAAAGATAAGATACACAGGAAAATTTTTATATCCCTCATTGCTTCACTCCTGCTAATTTGATTACTGATAAGGAATTTACTCAGCCGAATCTATAGTTGTATGTACTCTTTCGGCTTGAAATTGGTTTCCATCGTCCAGCCGGTTGCCTTGCCGTGTTTCAGGCAGTAAACGACCAGGACATCGTAACCTTCCCTGTCCACCCATTCCTTCAAAAATGGGAAATCCTTCACGATTTGCTTTTTTAGCTCAATATCTTCAATCTCTTCGACCGAGCCGGATATTCGCATCTGTCGTCCCTCCTTGGCGCTGTAGAAGCAAAGCTCAACATTGGGATTGCGGGAAAGTTGCCTGTGCACGTCCTTGTTCTCGCCGGTATTGAATATAATGCCGTTTTCATCCGCCCGGTACAGCATCATCATCCGAACGTGCGGCTTATTTTCCCCCGCCGTCCCCATCGCAAATACCGGATTTTTCCTTATAAACTCAAATACCTCGCCTTTTAGCATAAAACTATTTCCTGCGTAAAAAATTTCGCCACAGAGCACTCTTTTACTACAACCGACTCGCCCGGATAACGAAAACTTACAGCGAAATCAGAAAGATAAGCCAAATCTTCGCGGAAAACTTCCCAATCCGGCTGAACGGCTAATACCTGGTCAAGAAGAGCTACAAGGTCGTGAACTTTGCCGAACGCGATATCCGCTTCGTCCAATCGGGCTTTAAGATATTTCTCTGCACATTGCTGGGCGTGGAAACAAATTGCGTCGTAGTTGGGGTTCTTTTTTGCGCGGGACTCTCGCTGCATTGTGGCAAAATCACCTTCTGCCTTTTCAATCCACTCAGCGGTTGTCTGCTTCATAAAGGACTTTGCCTCCCTGTAGTATGTCTTTTATGAACTGGTCGCCAATTTCCAGCCGCTGGCGTATCTTTTCAGGCGTGCGTATAAGCAGGTCAACAGGAAACGTCGGCCTCAGTTTCAGCCGGATTTGCACTGATTTATCAACGCTTCTGCCCTCAAAAGATGCAACTATAAGCAGGTCAACGTCTGAGTCCTGCTTGGCTGTCCCCTCCGCGTATGAGCCAAAGAGTATCACCTTCTCGGCCCCAAACTCCTCGCCGATTCGTTTTCCAAACCGCTCTATTCTCTTCATCGCCACCATTTTTCCGCCACAGAGTTTTTATATTTTAAGCCACAGAGCACACAGAGACCACAGAGAATTAAAAACTTTTCAAAGAATTTCATCTACCTTTGGTCGTAATATACCATTAACCGCCGCCGAAAAAAAACGGTAATTACTACAGCCGAGGAAGCAGAATATTGGAAAATTTCTGTGAGAGCGCTACTAATCGTTTCATTTCGGCGGTATCCACCTCCCAGAAATCTCCGGGATATCTCGACTAAACTCCGTGAACCGTCAGGGCATCCGACTCCTCGGCTAATTTCGAAAGCTTTGACTCGAACGGCGATGCCATTTGAATAAGCCGCCGAAGGTCGTGAGTTTTGGGGACTTCAACACCCTTAAGAGTGAGAAACGCCTTGAGAAGTTTCTCAACATACTGTTGACAATGAAAACATACCGCCTCGGCCGGACAATGAGCACTGGCCATAAGGATTTCAACGGTTGTCCAGTCGCTTTCGGCCTTTGCCAGCCATTGCCTGACCACTTCACGGGTTTGGTCGCTCATAAATGACCTTTCCGTATTTATCTGCGAAATAAACAATATGATTGACGACCGTTCGCCATTGCTGGTACTCCTCAGGCGTCTCTACGACGATATCGAATCCTGCCGGAAAATCAGCCACCAAACGTCGAACAGCACCATATCTTTCTCTGGGCGGCAGTTCTGTGCGTGCCACTACAAGCAAGTCAATATCTGAGTCCTTCTTGGCTGTCCCCTCCGCGTATGAGCCAAAGAGTATCACCTTCTCGGCCCCAAACCCCTCGCCGATCCGCCTGCCAAACCGCTCTATCTCATTCATCGCTACCATTTTTCGGCCTCAGAGTCCCGATTAATAGGGACTTTATTTTAAGCCACAGAGCACACAGAGAACACAGAGAATTAAAATTTTTCAAAAAACTAAATGCCTTTTGCCGTAATATATCGCTAATCGCCTCACTCGCATTTATTGAAACGTGAGTATTGTTCCTTATCAAATTTCCAGAGTGCTTTTTCTACTACTCTTATAGAAAGGCCATATTTCTTTGATAAATGCTTTATTCTTTTACAATAATCCTCCCAGAAATCAAATTTATATGACGACGGCTGTTTCATCCCTAAAGAGCGTATAACTCTGAAATCCATTATAGGATACTTGTCCGGAAATGCAAAATGCAGAATAGTAGAAGCAACTGGATATCCGACTCCCCTTAATCTGCCTTTTTGTCCCAACAAAGATTCTATCCTTCTTCTCTCGTCCTCTGTCTCAAAAGAGAACCGAGTAATCCTTCTAATCCTTGAGGGGGTATTGTCATGGGCATAGTTTCTTATTCTCGCCGCTTTCCAGTTCATGATATCCCACAGATTCTTTTGCGTGAGATATCTATGCCTTTTCAAAAGAATTTTTAGTCGTTCTTCATTGCTTTTATCTTCAGGGCCGCAACATTCATCATATTTCTGTGACCAATGAACAATATTGTTTTTGGTAATCTTCAATTTAATTCTCTGTGTCCTCTGTGTTCTCTGTGGCTATGTAATTTTTTCCTGGGCGCCCATATATGGCTGTAAAACCGTTGGTACCGTCACTGACCCGTCTTTGTTCTGATAAAGCTCCAAAATCGGTATCAAAATCCGCGGGCTTGCAATTACAGTATTGTTGAGCGTGTGGCAAAACAGGTTCTTCTTTGTCGCCGTCTCTTTGTATCGCAGGTTCATTCGTCTGGCCTGAAACTCATAGAACTTGCTCGCGCTATGCGTCTCGCAATAGTTGCCGCGTGAAGGCATCCACGCCTCGATATCGTATTTCTTCGCCTGACCCCGCCCCAAATCACCCGTGCAGACAACCACCACACGGTAGGGCAGCTCCAGCGCACGCATCACCGTCTCGGCGTTGGCTAAAATCTCCTCGTGGAATTTATTGCTCTCTTCAACGCTGTTTTTGCATATTACCACCTGCTCGACCTTGTCGAACTGGTGAATCCTGTAAAGCCCGTATGTGTCTTTTCCTGCTGCGCCTGCCTCGCGTCTAAAGCAGCTCGATAGCCCCACAAACTTCATCGGCAGTTGCTCCTCTTTAAGTATCTCGCCCATATAATATGCCGTAAGCGGCACTTCCGCCGTCCCCGCCATGTTGAGCATATCCCGCTCCATCCGGTACGTCTGCTCTTCCGAGCCGGGATAATAGCCCGTCCCCTTCATTGCCTCATCCTTCATCAGAATCGGCACCGACATAGGGACATACCCGCGCGATACCATTACGTCCATTGCAAACTGCAAAATCGCCCAGTGCAGGCGCGCCCCGTCGCCTTTGAGAAAATAACTCCTCGTCCCCGCCAATTTTACGCCGCGCTCGATATCGATTATCCCAAGCTCCAGCCCGAGCTTGACGTGGTCTTTCGGCTCAAAATCAAACTGACGCACCTTTCCTTCTTTTCTTATCTCCACGTTCTGCGTATCGTCTTCCCCTAAGGGGACATCGTCATCCGCCGGCTGAGCTGCCTGCGACAGCAGGGCATCTACTTCCGGCTGTAGCTCCTTTATCCTGTCTTCGAGCTGCGGCTCATCGGCCTTTAGTTTCGCTAATTGCCCAAGCGCATCCTGTTTTTCCTGCCCCGTCATCTTGGGTATCAATTTGCCGACGCGGTTCTTCTCGGTCGCTATGTCCTGCAATCTATGCTTTGCCGCCAAAAGCTCCGTATCAACCGCTAACAGCCGGTCAATATCAACTGCAATCTTCTTGTCTCTCGCCGCCTTTGCGAATTTCTCCGGATTCTCTCGTATCAGTTTTATATCAATCATATCGCTATCACTTCTAACTTTATCCTTTTTACTTTTCTGAGTATCTCCGAACAATCACCACGTCATTCTGCCCTCCAAACCCGAACGACTCTTTCATTGCAATATTCACCTGCACTTTTCTCGGCCTGTTCGGCACATAATCCAAATCCAGCGTCGGGTCCGGGTCGTTCAGGTTGATTGTCGGCGGCACAATATTATCACGTATCGCCAATACGCACGTCATCAATTCCGCCGCTCCAGCGGCTCCAATCAGGTGCCCCATCATACTCTTGATACTGCTGACCGGGATATTCTTTGCCCTTTCTTTGAAGACCGCCTTTATCGCCTTTGTCTCTATCGAGTCGTTCTCCTGTGTGCTTGTTCCGTGCGTGCTTACGTAGTCAATATCCTTATAACTTATCCCCGCATTCGCAATCGCCGCCTCCATCGCCTGTATTGCGCCTCTGCCCTCCTCGTGCATATCGGTTATCCTGAACGCATCTGAGCTGCTCCCGTATCCGATAACTTCAGCCAGAATCGGCGCTCCTCTCTTCTTCGCCGAGCTTAAACTTTCCAAAATGATTATCGCAGCCCCTTCGCCCAATACAAATCCGTCCCTGCTTGCCGTAAAAGGTCTCGATGCCGTTTCGGGACTGTCATTTCTTGTCGATAGCGCCGTCAGCCGATTGAAGCCCGTTTGCCCAAGCGGATGTATCATCGAATGAGCGCCGCCTGCAATAATGACATCTGCTTCGCCTCGGCAAATCTCATCTGTCGCCTCGCCCACCGCCTGGGTACTGGCCGCACAAGCCGTAAGGCACGTCCGCACCGGCCCGCGCGCGCCCGTCAGCATCGCTATATGCGCTGCCGGCATATTCGATTCCTGCTCAAGCTCGTGCATCGGCCTCATCCTGGCCGCGGCTACCTCCGCCCACTTCGCCCAGTCCATCTTCCCCTGTGCATCGTCCCAGCCCGCCGCAATCGCGCCGAAAAACGCATCGTTATTCGCAGACCCTTCGCCTGCCCCAAGATAAATCCCCAATCGCCTTCGGTCAACACCGTCTCCGAACCTTTCGCTCTCGACATCTATCTTCGCCTGCCTGCACGCCTGGACCGTTGCCCCGATTGCAAATCCGCTTCCCCTGTTGCTGTCCTTGTGAAGCTCTGGCTGCCGGGTGTATTTCCTGAAATCGTAATTCTTCACCTCAGCGGTAAAAATTGTCGGGAATGTAGAGGCGTCGAAAATCGTTGTCTTCGCCACGCCGCTTTTGCCCGCCAGCATCGCCTGCCACGCCGTCTCCACGTCGTGCCCTAAGGGACAAACGATTCCCATCCCCGTTATAACTACGCGTTCACGCTTTAACCCTGATTCCACATTCATTCCCTCTCTTCTCCCATAATCCATTTCTTCTTTCAGCTCAAAGTTCAATGTTGAACGTTGAACGTTCAATGTTCGACGTTCTTTATCACTACAGCGGCCGTTTGCCCGCCGTATGTGTAGCTGCAACAAAGCATATTGCGGATATTTCTCTTCTGCTGCTGTGTAACGATGTTCAGATTACACCCATTTGCTTTTCTTTCACAATTTTTCGCAGCAGGTATTACGCCATCACGCATCGCACAAACAGCCGCGATGATATCTAATCCACCGCAGGCGGCCCCGGTGTTACCAAGCATACTCTTTGTCGGCCAAACGGGAATCCGTTTTGTTTCTTTGCCTAACACTTTTTCAATTCCCTTCGCCTCCGCCAAATCATCCTGCGGTATCCCCGTGCCGTGCGGAATTATCAAATCAATATCTTTCGGTGATATACTCGCCTGTGCGAGTGCCTTCTCGATGGCGATAGTTATACCCAGACCGTCCGGCTCGATATGCTCATAAGCCCGATTTATGCTCGCACTCTGTCCTGTCCCCGCCACCTCCGCAAAGATTCTTACGCTGCGATTGCGGGCATTTTCCTGACTTTCCAGCACGATAATTCCGGCGCCTTCCCCGAACACCGCTCCTGCCGCATCAGCGTCAAAAGGTCTGCAGGCGTTCTCAGGCCGGTCGTTGCTTTTTGTCGTCGCTCTGCCCAACAAAATCTGCCGCATTATCAGTATCGGATTGACCTTCGCCTCTGCACCGCCCGCCAAAGCAATGTCACTATCCCCGCGGGAAATCACCTGCGCCGCCTCGGCTATCGCTATGTACGCCGACGACTCCGCACAGGTAATCGTATTACTCGGCCCCTGAATATCGTGAATGATACCGATGTGACAAGCCAACATATTCGGCAGATACTTCAGCAGCCAAAGCGGCGTCACTGATTCAATCCCTTCCTTGCCCCACTTGTGCATATCGAATTTCCCTTCCGTCACGCTCTTCGCAACCGCCGGCGCAATCTCCGGCAAATCACAACTGATAAGTCCTGCACCCAGATTGATTGCCATTCGTGTCGGATTTACCACGTTAGAGGCGTTTCGCTCTCTGTCGGCATCGATTGCCCTGGTTATCAAGCCGCTGTCTTTGACCGCCTCATTCGCCGCTATTACCGCAAGCTCGATGTCGCGAGACATCAGCTTCGTCGCCTTGCGAAACTGCTTGGCGACATAATCCTGTATCCGGTAATCCGGCACCTGGCCTGCTAACTTACAGGCAAAGCCGATGGGGTCAAACGCCGTAATCGGTTTTATCCCGCACCTGCCCTCGCAAAGTCCAGACCACGTATCCGTCGCACTTAATCCCAGCGGGCTTACCGCTCCCAATCCCGTTATGACCACACGGGCACAGTTCACTTGTCTCCCTCCTGCCCCTTTGTTTTATTGAAAACCGCCCCCACAAGCAGCGACTTGAACGTCTCGGTGAACACAAAGTTCTCCTTTGGGAACTCCTTGCCGGCAAGGTTCTGGTCGATGTGACTGAACATTAAATCAATCTCGGCAATGAGTTTCTCCCCGCACGTTATTTTGCCGCTCGTGCTCGCCGCCTCATCGGCTATCGAATCAATCTGCGCCTGTATCTTCAGTGTATCGCCAGGCCGAACAAAATCCAGAAACACCGCCTTTTTTATCTTCGCAAGGATTACCTTCTCCTCGAATTTCTTCGCCTCCCCGACCAATATCCCCGCTGTCTGCGCCATCGCTTCTATCATTAAACATTCCGGCATAACCGGAAAGCCCGGAAAATGGTCGTGCAGATGCTCCTCGGCTAACGTGACGTTCTTAACCGCAACGGCGCTATGCCCGCTGTTAAACTCAACGAATTTATCTATCCAAATCCATCGCATCGCCGCCCATAATAAAACAATCGGCAGGTTTCCTCAAGCAAATCCTGCCGATTCACACTCGAACCCAGTTTATAGGGTGTGCTGTGTACACCATTTTTGCTATTTGTTACGCCGCCTTCAACTTGCTCTCAACGTAATTAACTATCATTCCCACCGTGAACAAATCGCCCAGCTTGTTGATGTCTGGGTCGTTGGCAAATGAGCTGATGTCCGTGTGCGGCATCTTCTGCTTCAATTCCGCAAGCCCTTTTTCCGTGAGTTTCCCGTTACTGATAAACTCGGGATGGTTCATCAGCGTCTCAGCCGGGAAAAGCTCCTCTCGCGGTATCTTTATCGCAAACGCCTTTTCCAGCCGAAACACAATGTCCAAAAAGTCAATGCTCTCCGCACCCAAATCACCCATCAACGTTGCTTCCGCCTTAATCTCATCATCGTCAACGCCGAGTGCATCGATTAATACCCCCTGAACCTTCTGGAAAATCTCATCCCGACTCATCGCCATATCAATTTATCTCCTGCGTCCACATTTTTGATTTTTGCATTTTGATTTTTAATTTATTTTTTCAACAGCTCCCACCGTTTCTTCATTTCTTCGATTATCTTCGCATCCACGCCGGCCATTGTCGAATCCTTTTCTGCCAGGTTAAAATGTCTCAAGCCGAACCTTGCCTCGACAATCTGCTCGCCGTTTGATACGCCCACACCGGAGAAGCTGCTGACATTCTCTTCAATCGTCTTTGCCTCAACGCTGTATTCTATCTGCGCCCCGGGCGCCGCAAAGGTTTTATATTTAACATTTCTCGCCTCTTCAAGCAATATCATACTGTGCGCAAAATTCTCGGTGTCACGCACAAGCCACGAGGCCGACTCAATCAGCCCTTCTAAAAGCAGCACCCCCGGCAGAACCGGAAATGTTGGAAAGTGGTCGGCTAAATACTCCTCCGACAACGACACGCCCTTTACCGCCTTTATCCGCCTGCCGGTCTCTAGCTCAACAATTTTATCTATAAGTATGAATCGCATCTTGTACTATCCGCTAAACGCTATCTTGTCCTCCATAGCCCGCAGGGCGACGGAGGAACGCTACACGCTGATTGTTGCAGCAATTGTAGCCATCTCGAAGACCTTTTTCCAGCTTTTTTAATGTCGGGTGCGATTCGGGGGTGCAGGGTGTGCGGTCGGCTGGGGGCCAAGCTCGAAAATTGGGTTTGATTGGGTTTGTTTTTCGGGTCGCCGGAGAGGGTATTTTTCTTCGTAACTTCTTTTTAGACAGGGGATTAAGTTCATTTTTAATTTTCCCAAAATTGGGTTTGTTTTGCAAAATTACAGCGTTCAGCCCGGCTTCGCCAAGAGCTACGCCGAGGCAAGCGGACAGCGTACAGCGTTCAGAAAGGAGTGGCGGGGCGTTTTGGGCGGGCGGGGGCTTGTCTCGAATTAGCGCCAATTGTCTCGAATTGTCTCGAATTGCTCTCGAAATAGCTATAAGCAAGCGTTTGTGCTCTCGAATTGTGCTGAATTGTACGCCAAAGCTTCCGCAGACGCAAGACCATAGACACAAGACATCAGACGTAGTTGCTCCGGCTGGGGGCCAAGCTCGAAAATTGGGTTCGTTTGGGTTCGTTTTTGCAGAGACGGGATTGGTGATTTTTTTCATAAGGCCTTTCAGAACAGATATTTAGGTTCATTTTGGTTTTTTGAAAATTGGGTTCGTTTTGCATAATTACACTCTGCCGGCAGAGGTAATTTGGGCAAGATGGGGGTTTTGGGTAGGCAGGGGAGGGAGGCCCCAGTGAGATAGCTGCGCATCTCACGGGGTAAAATAGCCGAGCTTGAGTAGCCATAATTAAGAACTCCGAGTTTACGATACAATATTTACTTTCTCATTGTTAGGTGGGTATTATACAATATGTAATGTTAGATGTCAACTGAAATTTTTATCTAATCGCGGATTGCGCAGATTTCACAGATTATAAAAAAATGCCCCATAGAATTTTCTTGCTTTATAACTCTCAATATGGTAGATTTATTCCCGCTTCGTTGAGGAAAGAATAATCGTTTTGCGGTTAATAAACCCGAACATCGGCTTTTAAGGGTCATTGAAAACAACCGAATACACACTTTTATCTTCTGGAGGACGAAAAACGAAAAAAATACACCTTATCATACTTATAGCAGTCCTTATATTCTCTGCGCAGACCAAAGGTGAAAGCCCTTGGTCAATGTATCAGCACGACGCAAGGCGAACCGGAAGGATACCGGCAGGGATTGGCTTACAAAATCGCCAAGTCAAAGTTTTTCTTGAAGGACAAGAAAACGATTATTTCTACCAACCTGCTATCGACGAAGAAGGAATTATTTATTTTGAAGCAAGGTTCAAGGGCAGGGAAGGTCTGTTTGCTTATTATCCCAACGGAAAGGAAAAATGGTTCTATCAAAAACAACTGGAAAGTGTGATGCCGGTTTTGACGCCCGAGAATTTTATAATAACTTTTGAGAACGGGAAAATCATAGCCATAGATAAAAATGGCAATTTTAAATGGCAGAAATCCAGTGACGGCGTTATGTTCGCGCCGTATCTCGCAATAACAGAAAACGGAAATTTGTACGCCTATTCCGCGGGGCCGGGGTTAACCACAAAAATAACAGCTATTGATTCTCAAACTGGCTCTGATATTTGGAATTATGAGACAGAGGGATATGTAGGATGGGGAACAAGGATTTTATCTGTGAATCAAGGCGGAGTGGTTTACATTAGCTATAACGACACCCTTTACGCCGTAAACCCCGATGGGACGCAAAAATGGAAAAGAGTTTTTACTTCAAAATGCACTTATCACCAAACCTGTATCCCGCAGGTCGGCACCCCTTCTATCGGCGACGACGGAACGATTTATATAGTCGCGGCTTACGAACTTGACTGGCGGTCAATGCAAGACGAAGGTTATTTTAGCTGTTTGCATGCAATAAATCCGGAAAACCCGGAGCAGGAAAATTGGGAGCCAAAATGCGGATTTATAACTACCCAGCCGCCTGCGATTTCAACGCAAGGAAACATTTTTATGGCTGGCGCGAGGTCTGGCGATTGGTGCTCAATCGGGCTTTTAAATATTGTCAGTGCCGGGGGTGAATATCTTTCTGGGGTCGATTTCGGCTGCGGAACTGTTTTATACACAATAGCTGTTGACCCGCAGGGAATAATTTACAGCCTTTGTTCGGGAAATTTTATAAAAGCTTTTGACAGTCAAGGAAACCAACTCTGGAGCGTGCCGCTTTCTTCTGGAAGAATAGAGCCATCTTTTGGCAGCCAGGGAAATATATATGTCGGCGGCTGGAAACGTCTTTATGCTATTAGCCCTGGACCTGCTCAAACATGGAACTTCAATACTACTTTTGAATACAATCTTGATGGTGACTACGATACTGTCGAAGGCACAGGTTTTTTGCGTGGCACGGCTAACCTTACTGGCTCATTATTATCCGCAGAGGGGGAGGTGTCATTTAACGGCCCATTACCGCAATCAATTCCGGAGATATATCTGATATCTACCAATGATGTGAATGAGTTCTTAACTTCACAGACATTAACGCCAAATCAATTTACCTATACAGAGATAAATCCCGGCACTTATGCTTTTACTGTCTCTGTGCCGAGTCCCATTATTCCCATTAACGATGGGCATTATGAAATATGGGTCAGGTTTTCAGGATACGACTTTTTTGTGAATACATCATCGGCGATATATACCAATTACTTGCCTATCGAAAGGGCAAAGCCCCCTGTTCTTTTGGTGCATGGTTTCGAATACCCATTGAATCCCAAAGATATCTTTGATTCCATAATAGGAACTTGGTCTTTTAACCCCGTAAAAGACTGGGCAAAGATGAGTGAAGTACTAACAGGAAAAGACACGGAACAACAGAATGAAGAACAAGTTAAAGGAGCGTCTTTTTGGAAGTTGAAGAGAAAAATAGTAGATGGTTTTACAGTATATATCAGCAACTATACTCTTGATAAAACTAGCCAGTCTCTGGCTGATCTTCGGCTTTATGCACAAAACCTTGCAATGGAGATCGAAACCATAAAGTCTCTGGAAAACACCGACAAGGTAAACATCGTCGCTCACAGTATGGGCGGTCTGGTTGCCCGCAGTTATATCGAAAGTGCGGATTTGAAGGGTTTGCCTGATGCCGGTAATTACCCAGATTTGAACTACAATCACGATGTGCAAAAGCTCATCATGCTCGGAACTGCTAATCATGGGGCGTCACTGGCTCGGTTAGGGACAGTCCTGTTTGGTATAGATTGTTTTGTTCCTCTACCACCCAAAGACATTTATCAGTGCCTTGAAGAAAATAAGTATTTCTCGTTCGCGCAAATTCTTCCCGAAAGATTTAACCCATACTTAGATAAATTAAATGGTGGTGTAACGGGTAATTTCTTGGGTGTAGAATATTCAACCATCGCAGGAGATTATTATAATATCAAGACATGTGATCTTTTGACTTCCCCTGTCCTTGCCCTTAAGGGATGTCGGTCTATTGTCAGCAGCGACGGAATTGTTAGCGTAGGGTCAGTGGAACTTGATGAAATACCACATGCTTCGGATCCTTGCCGTGCCGATATTGTATATCTGGACCACTTTGCCTTACTATCCGCTGAACCGTCTACCAAGAGAGTCAGAAATATCCTATTGAATGCGTCGCATGAGATACCTCTTGATATCAGGTGGCCTTGTCCTGAGACGCTCCATTTTGCCTGTCCGGTGGATATTATTATAACTGATACTTTAGGGCGAATTATTGACAGCTATGGCAACAACGAGATTCCAAGTGCCGCAATTGAGGTTTTAGGTGAAGAAAAGATTTTCCACCTTCCACCGGATTTAAATTATGTCGTCGAAATAAATTCTTTCGGCAGTGGGAATTTTACTCTCGTGGAGACCTCTCCTTCAGGTCCCAGCAGTATATCAACAAACGTATTTAACCGCATTCCCATTTCTGATCAGACAAATGCAGTTCTTGTTGTCGAGGTCAACAATCCAAGCAGGTTAATGCTAATAGATTATGATGGCAATGGAACGCCAGATGAGGGAAAAATCCCAGATGTAACCGAAACTACAACTATAAATCAGCAACCAAGTTATGACTGTAACGACAAAATCGAATTCATCGGCTATGAACTTATCAGCCAGAACAGGATAAGCAGAACTGAATTTGAGTATTCTATGCGAGTCCGAGCGGCAAATTGGGGCGGCCAGGATATAAAAAATATTTCCCTCCGGCTTATTAATGTGCCAGCAAATACCACTCTTATTGACGATGCTGTTGAGTTTTCGCTTATCGAAGCGAGAAAAGAATCACTAAGCGATGATACTTTCACAATCCGAACCGATAGGAGCATCGAAGGATTGAAATCTGATATCGTCTGGAGAGTTTCCGGCTGCTCCGAACGCAGTAGATCTGACTTCAGCCACGACTGGATTGTGGATCTGGCAGATTTAATGCAATTCGCTCAGGCCTGGTTGAATGAAGGACCCGGAATGCCCGAAGACCTTTATCCTGACAGTGCGATAGATTTTAAGGATTTTTCAGAATTTTCAGAAGAATGGCAAAAGTAATCAAAAAAGGGTGAAAGTGATGAGAAGGGTGTATATCTTGACAATTTGTTGCTGTCTGGGTTCAATCTGTTTAAATGCTTACGGGAGCAAAATTCAATATGATGTTACTAATCTCGGCGGCAGCCAGTTTGAGTACGAATATGCAATAACGAATGATAGTTTGGCTTTCCCAATAGAGGAATTTACGATATGGTTCGATGTTGGCCTCTATGATAATCTCGTTATTACAACGGCTGAGCTGTTAGCGAGCCAATGGAACGAGATTATTCTTAAGGATACGGGTTTTGGTGTGCCAATCGGTTATGATTCTTTGACCCAATCTCAAGGCATTTTGCCTTCAGAGACGTTAAGTGGTTTTTCAGTTTCTTTCGACTGGCTTGGAACTGGTAACCCTGGAACGCAGTTTTTTGAAATCGTAAATCCTATAACCTTTGAAACCATTGATTCCGGTTTCACTGTACCTATCCCTGAACCAGCCACATTATTGTTGATTGGCTTGGGCGGAGCACTACTACGCCGTAGAATGTAATCCGGCTGCTGTTGACGAAATCGTCGCAGAATTATCAAAAGTGTCGTAATCTGCTCATTGCCGGCGGGCTGCCTTCCTTTTTCCCCGGACAAAGCCGCCAAACAACGTGGCGAGGCAGGACAGGCCCTTCGACTCGCGGTGCTCGCTCAGGGCGGGCAAGAGCATAAGTGCACAAGTGCACAAGAGCATAAGAGCACCCGCCAAAAGGCGAGGTCTCGCCAGTGGCGTACCCGCCACCCCCGACAACAGCATTCGAGGGCAGGCTGGCGGACAAACGTGAATCGCACCATTTAATGTCTTGCGCGTCATAATTGTTTTTGGAAATCCTCGGTAATTCGCTATACTTCATAAAACTATGAAAACACGCAGCGCAAAGATTGCCGATGTCAAGGCCATACACGGTCTGATTAACTGTTATGCAGAGCGAGACCAGATGCTGTTTCGCTCGCTGGCGGATATCTTCAAGAACCTTCAGACCTTCACCGTCGCAGAAATAGATGGCGTTGTCGTCGGCTGTTGCGCGCTGGAGGTGATTTGGTCGGATTTGGCTGAGATAAAATCGCTGGCGGTCGCCGAGGTCAACAAGGGAATGGGAATAGGCAAAATGCTTGTCGAGTCGGCGATTGACTCGGCGCGTCAGCTCGGCCTGCCCAGGGTCCTCGCGCTTACACTAAAGCCGGAGTTTTTTCTGAAGCTCGGCTTTACGCTCGTCGATAGAAATTCCCTGCCTATGAAGGTCTGGAGTGATTGTGCACGCTGCCCGAAACAGGAAAATTGCGATGAAGTCGCCGTCGTTAAGCAGATTGAAGGCGGCCAATAACCACGGCAGACCGCCGGCAATAATCAGCAGCCATAAACCCGGATTTCCCATTTTTATCCGCCCGATTTGCCTGGAGTTTGTATGAATGCGTTTGACCAATCCGGTAATGGCGCTGGGCCGCCGCTCAGGCACCCACGGCGACGCAGATACAGCGGTACCCACCCTAAGAGCTACCAGCAAAAGTACAAGGAGCACAACATCGCGGCCTACCCCCAGATAAAGGCGCATCTGCGAGCAAAAGGCAAAACACCGGCCGGCAGTCATATTCCCGTCCTGACAGAGGAGGTTATCGGCTGCCTCAGACCCAGTCCCGGCCAGATAATAGTTGACTGCACTGTCGGCTACGGCGGCCATGCATCCGAGTTTATCAGGCACATAGGGCCCAGCGGAAAATTGATTGCCCTCGATGTCGATAGCGCCGAGCTCGAACGCACCCGCCATCGGCTAAGCAAAGAGAATGTGCCCGTGAGTTTCTATCGCAGCAACTTCGCCGGTATTGCCAACGTGCTGAAAAAAGAAGGACTCCCCGGCTGTGACATCATTTTTGCCGACCTCGGCGTTTCGAGTATGCAAATAGACAATCCCGACCGCGGGATGAGCTACAAGCATAAAGGTCCGCTCGATATGCGTATGGATGAGCGACTAAAGCAAACCGGCGCGGATTTGCTCAACACCCTTTCCGAAGAAGAGTTATCTAAGGCCTTTTTGGAGCTGGCCGACGAACCAGACCATCAAAAAATTGCCCGCTTAATCGTTACCCAGCGCGCCTCGCAGGCGATTACGCAGACCGAACAGCTCGTTCGGCTCATTTTCCACGTCAAAGGTCTGACCCCGAAAACCTGGCAGCAGCAAAATCGCGCCAAATTCGGCTCATTACATCCAGCCGCACGCACGTTCCAGGCCCTTCGCATATTAGTCAATGATGAGCTTGGCTGCTTAAAAGAACTTTTAAGAATTGCCCCATACTGCCTGCGCCCTGCCGGCCGAATTGGTATAATCAGTTTTCACAGCGGCGAAGACCGCCTTGTTAAGCGCTCGTTTCGTGACGGCCTTCGAAACGGTATATACCAGTCAGCGACCGGAAGCCCAATCGTCCCGCGAATCAAAGAAATCATCTCTAATCCCCGCAGCTCCTCTGCCAAATTCCGCTACGCCGTCTCGAAGCGTAGCGGAGATCCTCGGGAGTAGCTTCATTGCTTTTCTGCCGAGGACCCATTTTTTCGCAGCGTAGCGAAGACCCCCGCGGCTACTTGTCGAAGAGAAGTGCGGGGGCTAAAATCCCCCTAAAAATTATAATTTTGCTGTTGATGTAATTCGAGAAAGCTTTTGATATTATCGTAGCATTGAATGGTTTGGTTGTGGAGGTGTGTTATATGGGTGACGCAATGGTATTTGGGATGTTATGCGGATCAATCCCGATTTATCGGGAAACAATGTTGGGTGCGAAAAAATCATGATACCAAATAGAAACGGCGTCTTGTCTCGTATTGCTGGCATTATCATGGGACACATTGCCCAGATAAATGCCGTTTATCGTGGAGGTCCCAGCCTGCATTTTTATCACCGCATAATGGGTCTCCGCAGACAGTATCCCTGTGTGTCTTCGTTCCTATCCTGCGACACCTGTGTTGAGATTCTTTATGCAACATTGGTCTCATGGGACATGAACAGCCGTGGCGCAAAGATGAAGGACTACGCTGATTTCAAGAGCAACCTCCAAGGAAACTCTGCTGCCTTTCAGGCAGTTGAGACTGCTTCCGCAGCATTTGCGTGGACAAACCGTGTTGATGTAATCCAATCCTTATCCACTCTTTATGATTCGCTTGCTTTGATGAAGACAAATGGAAAGTTGGTCTCCAACTCCAAATGCCTGCATTTCGTCTTTCCCGACTTGTGCCCACCCATGGACAGAACAAACACCCTTAAGAAGCTCTATGGAAATACAGGGGAGTCAAAGACGAGGTTTCTGGAGGTGCTGGACTTCTCGTACGACGTCATCGCCGGGATTCAGAATCCGAAGCAGTATCTCGACACTCAATGGAACACCTGCGCGACAAAGCTTGTGGATAATGCAATCATCATGTTATCGTAATTCGAGGAAGATTTTGATATTATCGTGGCATTGAAAGGATTGGCAAGGTATTTAATCCGCCTGCGGCGGATTAATAACGGGAAATCTCAGTCAAAATAAAAGGAATCCGATTATGACAACCGAAAATGTTCTCAAGGTTGACATAACCCTGAGTCTGTCACTGGAAGGTTTCGACGGCAAAGAGGTTGAAAGCAAGAGGGCAATCTTGGCGGAAAAGGGCACACCGCTTCCCCTGCTGAAGAAGGGCGATTTCGTCAAGGGTATCAAGAACCCTGTTAATGGGAAGGCTTCCCTGAGACTGGGCGTTGATAATGGAGGCCATCGGGTCGTCATAGAGCACAAGTTCAAGATCAAGAGGTCTTTGTTCCTTGTCCACCGCGTAAAGAGCATCTATAACGCCACACAGGAAGTTTTGGAACATATCCCGATAGTTGGGAAAATCCTCGCCAAGGTTGCTCCTGACGCCAAGCAAAAAATTGACTGCGTTTACGAAATAGAAATATCGCCGGACCATCTAATGTGGTACAGGGTGTTATTAGGGCGAGCAAAGAAGCCGAAAAAGAGCCATTTGTTTGAAGGCAGGTTCAGGGTTTCGTCCGAATGAACGTCCAAAACTTATCCCTGTGATGTTTCAGCACAAATGGCACAGATTAATGGATTTGGTTAGGAGAAAGTTTCAGTTCTTAATTTAGAGGCAATTTTGAATCGGACATTAAAGCCTAAAAAGGCGGGACGAAAACCAAGAAAAACAAAGAAAAAGATACAAAATAGCATCAGAGAAAGGGAGAAATAGGTATGGTGTCCAGATTTAGCCCACAGATTTAGCAATAAGCCGAGCACGACTCCGTCCAGTTACGACTGGCCGAGCAATAAAGTTTAGAATAAGAAAGAGGAGATTCTATGAAAGTCGAGGTTTGCGAAAATTGCGGAGCGGAAATCGGTCAGCTTGAGCGAACCTTTATTTACGAAAACCATATAATCTGTGCGAAATGTTATATAAAGATGAAGGGAGAAACCACAACCAATGAAGTTAAGAAACCTGGGAAAGTAACTGCGATTGGGGGTATGCGGTTGGGGGCAGGAATATGCAACATAATAGCCGGTATCATTTTTTGTTGGCTTTTATTGCCAATAGTTATGATACCACTTGGCATAGTTGAGATAATTTCTGCGAGCAATTTATTGAAGGCTCAACCAAGGCGGCCATATGGCTTGAAAACAATCGCAGTTCTTGAAATCGTTGCGATTATTACTATGGCTGGTTGGATAAGTGTAGTTGTGGGAATACTAACTCTGGTATTCCTTGCTGACCCAAGGGTTACAAACTACGTTGCTTCTCTGTTGCCAGAACAAAGTTAAAGATAAAATTAATCCAAAATCTGGGGACACCATTCGGGACACCATACCTAATTTTATTGCACAGCATGGCCGTGCTTTGCGAATAAGGAAATGAAAGAAACAGTGTCAATCCTGTGTAAATCAGTGTCAAAGAAATGGCTCACCCAACTTGTCTTCGCTGGAACAATGCCACCGCCAGGGCCAGTATTCCAGCCGTGTAGCAAAGCGCGTATGTTGCGCTGATGAGAAGGTATTTTAGGGGCACCGTGCTGCCTTCGTAAATCGCATCGCTTATCCAGAAAATCTGAAGGTTTGGGATGGCAAAGTAGCAAATCTTCGCCCACAAGTGGCTTTTTGCCAATCCGCCGAATGCCCAATCACTGACAAGCCCCAGCAGAAAGACCCCGATGCAGGCCGACAGTGTCACCACGATATTGAATCTGGCCGATATCGCCACCGCCACCGCCGTGATTATCATTATCGCAAGGTACAGCAGAATCGAACCATACACGTCCAGTGCGTCGAACTTGTTATTCTGCGGGGCAAATTTCCAGTCGCGGTCTATGAAGAATAAGAACACCATTGCCAGCGTCAGGAAAAATGCCAATAGCGATACTGCCGTCGATGAGAATTTCCAGTCGTAACTATAGTTAAAAAAGGCGCCTAAGAGCAGCGTCAAGGCCACCGCCACCCCCGCCGAGCCAAGAACGGTCCAGTCGCAGGCATCGTTGACCGACTCAAGCACGCCGTGCCTGATTGCCATAAGCAGGGCGATTGTGCAGATATAGTGGGCAAGCCCGACCGCCGCAGCCACCCCTAAGAACTTGGCGATAATGAATATCGGACGTTGTACCGGCTTGGTCAAAACCGTCAGTATTGTCTTATTCTCGATTTCCTCCGCCACCGCCCCTGATGCAGAGAATATTGAAATGAACAATCCCGCCAGGAACAGCGTAGATAAGCCAAGCTCGCGCAAGAGTTTATTGTCATCGCTCATCGTGTACATCGCAAGCGACGGGCTAATGAAGAAGAGCAGCAGGGCGGCAACAATGATGACTGCATAGACCGGCTGGCGAAGGGTTTCTATGAACGTGTTTCTGGCTATTGTAAGTAACTTATCCATTGTCTTTCTCGTGCCTGCTTACTGACGCAGCTTGCGGTCTATCGCTTGTATGCTGTCAACCGAGACGGCTTTCGCATCCTGATTTTCTGCAACGGTTTCGCTCGCAAATGGCGATATATTCTTTATAGTGTAACATTTGTAACTTGTAAACAGCCAAGTAATGATATATCTATTGCGATTTTCGCTGTCGTGTTCATTTTGATGGGTAGGAAATAGCAAATGACGATATCGTCGAGGCCGGCTAAACGGGTGGCCCTGGCCGCAATGATTTTCAGTATCCTGTTCTCTATCGTCGGCCTGCTGCTGGGGCGATGGAGCGGCTTTTTCGCCGTCTATGCCGCCGGCTGGCTCTTCCTCGCATCAGTCCTTATCTGGCTTGTCCTTACTATTCAATTTCATCAGAGAACGCTCGCGGAGCAGGAAAAACTCGATATCGGCCAACTGGCGCACGATGAAAAAAACGCAACGATATTCAAAGCCGAGGCGGAACACGAAAAATTGTTCGCTGTCGCCCAGCGGCGACTTGAAATCCTCGAAAAATGGTTTCTGCCCGCCTTTTCGATTCTCATTGCCGCTTTTCAAATCGGCATCGGCGCATACCTGCTCAATGCCGCTGCCCCAGCCGACCTGCGATATATCAAACAGCCCTTGCTTTGCGCCGTATGTATGGCTGCCGTGGCCTTTGTCGGATTCCTTATCTCAAAATATGCCACAGGTATGTCCACCCAGCCGCACTGGAAGCCCCTGCGGGCAGGCGGCAGCTTCCTGTTCGGCGCTGCAATTTTATCCTTTGCACTCGTTGGCGGCCTTGTGCTTGCGCAGTACAAAACCTCCGTCGTAATAAGTGTCATCAACTATCTTTTACCCATCCTCCTGATTGTCCTTGGGGTGGAGACCGCCCTTAACATAATCCTTGACATATACAGGCCGCGCCTGCCCGGCCAGTACAGCAGGGCCGCCTTCGACAGCCGACTGCTCGGCATCATAAATGAGCCGGGCGAAATACTCCACACCGTCGCCGGCGCAATCGACTACCAGTTCGGCTTCAAGGTCTCGCAGACCTGGTTCTATAAGCTGCTCGAAAAAGCAATCATTCCTCTGCTTATCTTCGGTGCGGTGACGCTGTATCTGCTCAGTTGCATCGTCGTCGTCAATCCCGACGAAGAGGCGATAATCGAACGGTTCGGCAATCCTCTTAAAGCCGACGGTACCGCTCGACTGGTCGAACCGGGTCTGGCTTTTAAGCTGCCCTGGCCTTTCGGCGTCGCACATACCTACCCCACAAAACGAATTGCCGAGCTTTATATCGGCTTCGTTCCGAAAACCGACCCGAAAACAGGACAAGTCGTCCGTGAGCCGTTGCTGTGGACAAGAGAGCACTTCAAGGAAGAGTACAGTGTGCTTGTCGCAAGCGAGCAGGCAGGTGTGCAGAGCAGCGACGGCGCTGCGCCGGTGGGTCTGCTCAAGGCCAATGTCCCCGTGCAGTATCGAGTGAAAAATCTGTATGACTTTCTTTATAGTCACAGCGACCCGCGAGCACATCTCGAATCGTTATGCTATCGGGAGCTGGCAAGATATGCTGCCGGCGCTACTATTGAAGTCGATGATGAAGCCGCCATCGAGCGCAGCTTGCTCGGTGCAGGCAGGACCCAAGCGAAAGACACCTTGACTAAAAATATCCAGGCCGCCGCCGACAAGGCACAATTAGGCGTCGAAATCGTTTTCGTGGGTCTCCAGGGCATCCACCCGCCGGTTGAGGTCGCAAAGGATTATCAGGCGGTAGTTGGGGCGGTACAGAAAAAGCAGGCCGCGATTCTCCAGGCCGAGGGCGAACGCAACTGGACGCTCGGTACACTCGCCGGCTCAGTCGAAGGCGCCTCCGACCTGTATCTGCTCGCCGCCGACTATCAGCGGCTAAGAGCGCAAAACGACCGCGAAAAGGCCGACCAGATTGCAGGGCGGCTCGATAACGCCTTCGCTCAGGCAGGCGGCGACATCTTCGCCAAATTGAGAGAAGCCCAGGCCTACAGGTTTGAAAAAGCAGCCCTTGCTCGCGCTACTGGTGAACGCTTCGACAGCCAGGTCAAGGCATACAGGGCCGCAAAGGACATCTACAAACGCGAGCAACGACTCCTCGCACTGGAAGAAACGCTCGCCAGAACGCGAAAATACGTTATTGTCGGCGACCCAAATGATACGCAAACCTTTATGGTTGACCTTAAGGAAAAACTCGCCCCGTCTCTTTACGATTTGGGCGGATTCCAGGAGAGCAGCGGACAATGAAAAACGTAACCATAACATTCTTTCTTCTATTGCTTTTTATCGTCCTGGCTTTGGTCTTTACAATGTTTCAGGTGCGAGAAACCGAATCGGCCCTGGTAATGACCTTCGGCAAAGCCACACGCCAGATTACCCAGCCGGGCCTGTACTTCAAATGGCCCCCGCCAATCGAGCTGGTCCAAAAGTTCGATTCCAGGGCCAGAGTACTTGAGGCCGACGTCGGTGAAACACCCACAAAAGGCGCTGTCCCAATCATAATCAACACCTTTATCGTCTGGAGAATCGCCGAGCCGCTCGGCTTCTTCAACGCCGTCGGTACCACCGCTGAAGCCGAAACCAAGCTCCTCAGCCAGATGAGCGACACAATGAACAAGGTCATCGGCCGGCATCATTTCTCCGAATTCGTCAACAGCGACCCCGCAAAAATAAAATTCGAGGAAATCGAGCAGGAAATGCTCTACGAAATACAAAAGCCCGTCCGCGCCAACTACGGGATTGAAATAAAGGCGTTGGGTATTAAGCAGTTGAAGATAAACGAGGATGTCACCAAGGAAGTATTTGAGCGAATGAAGGCCGAACGAAACCGCAGGACCGCGGCAACGATTGCTGAGGGCAACGCCGCCGCCAGAAAAATCATAACCGACGCCAACTCTATGCAGACAGAGCTGCTTGCCGCCGCCGAGGCAAGGGCAAAGGCCGTTCGCGCCCAGGGCGACGCCGAAGCCGCTCAATACTACAAAATGCTCGAACAAGACCCGGAGCTTGCGATGTTCCTGCGCGATATTGACGCGCTGAAAAGGATACTCGAACAAAGGTCAACTGTCGTAATCAGTGCGGACACGGAACCGTTCAAACTGTTAAGACAAATGCCCGACCTGAAACCCAAAGAATAACTCCAAAGTATCTCGGATGGATTAGCATTATGCCGGAAGAACACGAACACAATCAGACAACTATGGCAGGCCTCGGCCAAAACACCCCGGCCGCCGACGGCTCATCGGCGCAGCTCGAGCTCGGTTACAGCTACCTGGCCGGTGCCCTGAAGGTCAGCTTCATCGTCCTGAAGATAATAATGGTCGTTCTGGTCATCCTGTTCCTTGTCTCCGGCGTCAGAACGGTCGGACCGGGCGAAAAGGCGCTCGTGCTGCGATTCGGTAAAATCCGCGGAACGGGCGAAGCCCGCCTCCTGGGTCCGGGCCTTAAACTGCTCCTGCCCTATCCCATCCACGAAATCATCAGAATCCCGGTCGAGAAAAAAGTTAATTTGTCAATCGGCTCCTTCTGGTATTATCAAAAGCCCGGCGAAATGATACCCGAGGCCGCCAACGAAAAATACAACGTCCCGCCCTCGCTCAATCCCCTGATTGAGGGCTATTGTCTCGTCCGCGGGGCAAAACTAGGCCGCGCAGGTGATGAAACAGAAGGCAGCGACTATAACATTCTGCACTGCAAGTGGGAATTGACCTATCAGATAACCGACCCGGAACGACTCTACAAAAATAATTTCGTCGATGTCGAGGCGCTCCAGGCCGGACAAAACTACGCCGACGTTATTGAAAAAAACATAAATCCTATGCTGGAGAACCTCTTTGCCGACGCCGTTGTCCGCAGTATGGTCAATTACACCATCGAAGAGGCGATGTTTGAAAAAATGGCCGCAGTAACCGAACACGTCAGGCGCCTCCTCCAGGCAAAGCTCGATTTGACCGAAAGCGGCATAAAAGTCGTCTCTGTCCAGCTCAAAGACATAACCTGGCCCAGGCAGGTCTCCGACGCCTTCCAGGCGGCACTGACCGCAACACAGGTAAAGCAAAGGGCCGTCAGTGAGGCCAAGATGTACGCCGAGAAAACGCTCAACGAAACCGCGGGCACTGTCGCCCTCGAGCTTCTCGCAGCGCTGCGAGACAGCAATAGCGTTGCCGGCAAGCAAGAGCAATTATGGGAGCAGGTTGCGGGAGAAGCACAGGAAAAAATCGCCGGCGCCAAAGGATATCGCACGCAGATTATCGAAGCCGCAAGAGCGAACGCCGAATACCTCGAAAAGATACTGCCGGAATATCGCAAGCACCCCAAGCTGGTTGTCCAGCGAATCTATCAGGACGCAATTGAGCAGGTTCTCCGCAACGCAGATGAGAAAATGGTTATTCAGCCGACCCAGGATGGGCACGGCACGGAAGTCAGAGTCCTTATTAACAGAGACCCTGCAATAAAACCCAAAACCGAATCTGAGAAAAAATAGTTTCCCTTTTGCGGGTAACGAGAGACGAGAAACGAGTAACAAATAATGGCGCACGAACATCTGCATTTTAAGCAAGACATCGCCGTCGAGCATACGCACGGCAGGCAAATACGCGTAAGTATGGCGCTGCTGGGGACATTGGCAGGGGGGATGCTCCTCATCAACAGTTTAATCGCAAAAACCATTTACGGGGGCACAAGCTTCAATACGGAAATTCTCGCTTTTGCCGGCGCCGTGCTGCTGGGCGCACCGATAATATGGCACGCAATCAGGAGCTTATTGCGCCGCGAGGCGCACATGGACGAGCTTGTGGCTTTGGCCATACTGGCCGCCATTGCCACTCAGGAATACGTTGCCGCGGGCACTGTCGCGTTCTTTATGCTTTTAAGCGAGCTTGTCGAGAGCAGGACCGCACTCGGCGCTCGCGCATCAATCGAATCGCTGATAAAACTCACGCCTCGAAAGGCCAGCCGCATCGAAGCTGACAAATCTGAAAGAGAAGTGGACGTCAGCGAGATTAGGCCGGGCGATATGGTTCGCGTCCGTCCCGGCGACAACGTCCCCGTTGACGGCGAAATAGGCGCAGGGTTAAGTTCCGTAAACGAAGCCACAATCACGGGCGAAGCGCTGCCGGTCGATAAAGTCCCGGGTATGCAGGTCTTTGCAGGCACGACAAACCTGACCGGCGTGCTCGATGTCACCGTCACAAAGGCAGGCAAAGACACCACGCTCGGCAAGGTTCAGTCGCTTATCTTGCAGGCCGAGCAGACAAAGATACCCATTATGCGGATTATCGACCGCTACGTTAAATGGTACACACCGACTATCCTGATGGTTGCCGGGATATTCCTTTTCTTTACCAGCAACGTGAATCAGGCCATAACCATTCTCGTAATCGGCTGTCCCTGCGCGCTGATTCTGGCAACACCTACCGCTATGGTGGCCGCAATATCAGCCGCGGCCCGGCTGGGCATCCTCGTCAAGAACGTCGCAGACCTCGAAGTCGCAGGCAAAATGACCGCTATGGTCTTCGACAAAACCGGTACGCTAACCACCGGCCGGCTCTATGTCACCAAACTTACCCCTGCAGAAGACATTGAGCCGTCTGAATTGCTCACCCTCGCTGCCTCCGCTGAAAAAATGAGCAAGCACCCCGCAGCAAGGGCGCTTCTCGATGTCGCAAAACAAGCCGAGCTTGCCCTGCCAGACGCCGAAAACTTCAGGGAAACGCCCGGAAAAGGCGTCACAGCAACCGTCAACGCTTCCCGCATAACCGTCGGCAGAGATACCTTCCTGAAAGAAAACAACATTAATATGAACAATATAGTCGGCCCGCAACTGCACGAAGAGCAGGGATTCAGCACGCTTTATATCGCAAAGGACTCAAAGTGCATCGGCTGGGTCGGCCTGCAGGATAAAACCAGGCCCGAGGCAAGGCAAGCCGTCAAAGACCTTATCGACCTCGGCGTAAAAAGAGTCACTATGCTCACGGGCGACAGGGATGAGGTCGCTAACCGCGTCGCCGCCGAGCTTGGCTGCACCGATTACAGGGCGCACTGCCTGCCGCAGGATAAACTGGCCATCGTCGAGCGAATCAAGCAGGATGGTTACATCGTGGTCGTCGTCGGCGACGGCATTAACGATGCCCCCGCCCTGGCCGCAGGCGACCTCGGCATCGCTATGGGCGCCGCTGGAAGCGACGTCGCCATTAACTCTGCTTCAATCGCACTAATGAGCGACGACCTCAAACGTCTGCCCACGCTCGTGCACCTCTCCAGGGGAACCAGAAGCGTAATCAACTGGAATCTTGCCTTCGGCGTAAGTTTCATAATCACCGGAATCTCTCTGTCGTTTGCGATTATGCCGACCCTCGCGGCGTTCCTGCATTTTGCCAGCTCGCTGGTGGTTGTCTTTAACAGCGCCCGGCTTGTCCGCCACGGCGAAGGACTTGAACACATTATTCAACCTTCTGTCTAATCGCTATTATGCTTATATAATTTCCGCCTATGGAATACGCTGTTGAAACATTTTCGCTAACTAAAACCTTCTCCGACTGGTGGGGACGCAACAAGGTCTATGCAGTCGATAACCTGAATTTGAAAATCGCCGCCAATCAGGTCTTCGGCCTTTTGGGTCCAAACGGCTCCGGCAAAACCACCACCCTTAAAATGCTGCTCGGCCTGCTGTACCCGACAAAGGGAAGGGCACTGTGTCTCGGCGGCGACGCCGCAGAACCCGCCATAAGCCAAAGAATCGGATTTCTGCCCGAAGAGTCCTATTTATACAGGTATCTGACTGCACGTGAGACGCTCGACTTTTATGGCCGGCTCTTTAAATTGCCCGCGAAGGTCCGCAAGATGCGCACCGAAGCCCTGCTTGATATGGTAGGTCTCAAGGCCGTGGCAAATAGACAGGTTGGGACATTCTCAAAAGGTATGGCCCGTAGAATCGGCCTTGCCCAGGCGCTCATCAACGACCCCGACCTGCTCATCCTCGATGAGCCCACCACCGGCCTCGACCCCATAGGCACTCGGCAGATAAAAGACCTTATCATCGAGCTTGCAAAACGCGGTAAGACAATCCTGCTCTGCACACACCTTTTGGCCGATGTCGAGGACGTCTGCGACCAAATCGCCATTCTCTACGGCGGCAAAATTCAGGCCGAAGGTCGTGTCCAGGACCTGCTCCAGCAGACCGACAAAACCGAAATCACCACAGGCCGCATAAGCGAAAATGCCCTCGTTAAGATTCGGCAAATCATCCGCGATGAGCACGCCGACTGCGACGTGAAAAGCCCGATGAGCAAGCTCGAAACATTTTTTATCAACATCGTCGCTCAGGCCAGGCAGCAGGCAGTCCCCACAAGCGGCGCAGAAAGCAAGACCGAAATCAGCGGCTTTCTGACCGCCGCCGGCGCAGAAAAATCGCGTCCTGCCGCCGTGCTCGATGAGCTTGTCTCACCTGCCGCCTCCACGCCGCAACCTTCGCAGGAGACCCCACAAACACACGAGGTTCATCCCGTCCGCAGCTCGCCCGAAGAAGATTTGCTTCGCAAACTTACCGCTCAGCCGGAGCCGAAACCCGTTGCCGCAGATTCGTCAGTCCAGCCGACCCCTGCCGAACAGCAACTGCAATCCGAGCAGCAAATCAGAAAGGACATATTAGACCGCCTTACCGGCCGCACCGACTCGGACACGAAAAACCAAACCGGCGGCGACTAAGGAGACCTCGGCGATGAGCAAAATCTGGGCTGTTGCAATCAATACCGTTAGACAAGCGCTGCGTTTGAAAATCGCCGCCGTCTTTATTGTGCTGCTGCTTGTCCTGCTGCCGGTTATGGGTTTTAAGGTGACGGGCGACGGCACGCTGAAAGGCCGGCTTCAGACGTTCATCAGCTACGGCCTGTCGCTTACCACGCTGCTGCTCTGCCTGCTCACTATTGTCGGTTCGATATACACCCTGACAAGCGACGTAAAGCAAATGCAAATCTTTACGGTCCTGACCAAACCCGTCCGGCGTTTTCAGCTCATTCTCGGAAAATTCCTCGGCATTATCCTGCTCGATGTGCTGCTGCTCGGTTTGTTCTCCGCGATTATCTACGCCATTGTCGTCAATATGCCCGGCTTCGTAAAGGCCGACGATACGGAGCTTGCACGCGCCGACAACGAGTTTTTCACCGCAAGGGCGGGACTGATGCCGCAGCAGGCCGATGTCTCAAAGGATGTCGATTCAGCTTATGAAAAACTCAGGCAAAACGGCGAGCTGCCTGCCGACCTTGAAGGAAGCCGGATTGCCGTCAAAAACTACAAGAACGAGCTTGCCCGACGAATCCAGTTGAGCAAACGCGCCGCAGCAGTCGGCCAGGAGCTCCTCTGGGAATTCAACAACGTAAAAATTACCGACCCCAATCAGAAATTATTCATAAGGTTCAAATACGATGTCTCCGTCAATCCTTCGGACCTGCAGGTCTATAGCAGTTGGATAGCGGGCGACGACCGCCAAATCAAGCTCGGCACCGGCGTCAAAACACCCATCTACCAGTTTGACCGAAGAGACCTCATCCGCACCGCCCGCGAAATCGAAGTCCCAGCCGACGCCGTAGCTGACGACGGTTACATCGCGGTCGGCTTCTTCAATCCGCCCCTCAACGATACCGTTATAATCTTCCCGCCCGAAGACGGGCTTGAAATCCTCTACAAAGCCGACACCTTCACCGCCAACTTTTTAAGAGGCGTACTTCTGGTTCTCATCCGGCTTGTCTTTCTCGCGGCGATGGGGGTCCTCGCCGGCTCTTTCCTGTCGTTTCCCGTCGCCTTGCTGCTTTCCCTGGCTGTCTTTTTCACCGCCAACATCAGCGGCTTTATCATCGAATCCTTCGAGTACGTCGGCAAAGGCGTCAGCGACATCTACAATGTCGGCTTCAAAACGCTTCTGCAGCTTTTGCCGCAGTTCGATAAATTCAGCACCACCACCTTTCTTGTCCCCGGCCGACTGCTGAGCTGGACCGTCCTGGCTGAACTCGTGCTTTCCACCGTCTGCCTCAAAGCCGTCCTGCTGCTCCTTCTCGCCCTGCTGATTTTCCATTATCGAGAAATTGCAAAAGTAACCGTCTGACGCTAATATGTGGCTTTGAAGCAGTGGATGGCGGCAATGCGTGTCATTAAGCCCCGACAGGTCCGGGGAAAAGTTTTTTTCGATTATGCGTACGCGTGACATAATAATCAGTTTGCTTTGCGTAGTTCTGGCGATTGCGTTTCTGACGATGGCCGGGATGCGCCTCGACTTCATAAACTCACAGCGTCAGGAAATGAAGCTCGTAATCAATGAGCCTATCCAGAACGCGCCGCCTTCACTGGCCTTTGCAACCGTCGCTATGGGTGCATTCAGGGGTCTTGTCGTCGATGTTCTCTGGATGCGGGCGGACCGCCTCAAGGAGCAGGGGCAGTTCTTCGACGCCAAACAATTAGCCGAGTGGATTACCGTCCTCCAGCCGAGATACGCCTCCGTCTGGGAGTTCCAGGCCTGGAATATGGCCTACAACATCTCGGTCGCCATCCCCGTCGAACAGCCCGACCAGCGTTGGCAGTGGGTCAAGAACGGCTATGAGCTTCTCCGCGATAAAGGCATACCCCTCAATCCAAAATCGATGCTCCTCTACCGCGAGCTGGGCAGAATATTCCAGCACAAGATAGGCAGTTTCAGCGACGACGCTCACAAGTATTATAAGCTCCAGCTTGCCCTTGCTATGCAGCCGCTGCTTGGCCCTGCAGACGACCCGTACTTCGACGCCCTTGCCAATGCACCCGCCGACTGGCGGCAAATTATGCAAGACCCCAACGTCGCTCAGCTCGTCTCCGCCTTAAAGACCGCCGACAAAGCATTCGAAAAGGATGATGATTTTGTAAACAACTACCTGTCGCTTCGCCAGAATCCCGCGAGGTTCGACAAGGCCGCCTTCGAGATAATCGACCGTTACAGGGCCACGGAAACGCTCGCAAAGTTCGACGTCTTTGCAAAGGCATATTATCTCCGCAACGTCTGGAAGCTCGACCCCGCCCTGATGCAGGAATTGAACCGCACTTACGGCCCGATTGACTACGCCGACCCCAACAAACATCTGCCTCTTGACTGGCGACACCCAGACACCCACGCCATTTACTGGGCGGTAAAGGGCCTTCGCGCTGCAGGTAAAAAAGACGTCAAGACGCCCGGCAGAGAGCAGTATTCCGCCGACGAGGTCAACACCGACCGCATCGTTGCTCACTCGCTGCAGAACCTCTTCAATTACGGCAAGATATTCATATACGATATCCCCGCACAACAGCAGCCGCAGCCAGGCGATGTCGTCGCACCAGGACCACAGCCGACTAAAGAAATCTTCGTCAGACCCGACCTGCGTATGTTTGAATCCTACAACAAGGCCATCAGCGACATAATCCGAAAGTACACCGACCCAAACGACAAAACCCAGGACCAAAGCTCCCACGAAGTCGGCCAGCGAAATATGCTCAAAAACGCTATCTTCTCCTTCTACCAGGCAGGCCACAGGGACTACGCACAGAGAATCTACAACAATGCAAGAAAGCTGTATCCGCGAGACGAATTCAATGACCCTTCCGTCGAATCTTACGTCCGCCTGCGCCTGCGAGAGGAGCTTCGCAGCATCAACTTTAACAATGCCAGGGAAATGGTGCTGCTTATGCTCCGCGAGGCATATTTCAGATACGCCGTCCGCGACGATGACGAGGCGTTCGGCAGAGAAAAACTGGCCGAAGAGGTCTATAACGGCTACAACATTGCTAATGAAAAGGAAAACAGAATCAACCTGCCCGACTTTAAGCTCCTTAGATATACTGCTCTGCTCGATTTCCTCGAAGACCAGCAGTACCCTCTTACATTCAGACAGGGACTGGTTGCACGGATAAGAAACGAAAGACCAGACCTTGCCGAACAGTTTAAGCAGCTCGAAGAAAAAATGCTTCAGGAAGCAGAACAGGCAAAATGACGCATCCGGCCCAACAGACAATCCACGATATCCTCGACCGGCAGTTGACGCCCTCGCAGAAAAAAGCCGTTTTTCACCGCGAAGGCCCTCTGCTTGTTATCGCAGGCCCCGGCAGCGGCAAGACCCGCGTCATCACCTGCCGCATCGCCGCACTTATCGATTCCGGCGTCCACCCGCACAATATCTGCGCTATAACCTTCACTAACAAGGCCGCAGAAGAAATGCGCCAGCGGGCAATCGCCCTCGGCGCCTCAGGCGGCGCACACATTAGCACCTTTCACTCCCTGTGCGTAAGAATTCTCCGTCGTTACGCTCAGCAGGCCGGCATCAATCCCAACTTCAGCATTTACGACTCCGCCGACCAGACAAGGTGCATCAAGGATGCCGTCAAGAATTGCGAGCTTGACGCGACAAGTTTCCCGCCCGGACGTATGCTCAATGCCATCTCGACACTAAAAAATAAGCTTATCACTCCCGATGCCTTCAGCCGGCAGGCCGACGATTATTTCTCGAAGACACTGGCCAAAGTTTACGCCCGCTATCAGGATATCCTCAAAGAGCACAACGCCCTCGACTTTGACGACCTGTTGATGGACGCCGCCTTTCTCCTTGAACGCAGCGCGGATATTCGTAATGAGCTGTCAAACCGTTTCAAATTTCTGCTCATCGACGAGTATCAGGACACCAACCACGCCCAGTACAGAATCGCAAGGGCGCTCGCCTCGGCGCACGACAATATCTGCGCGACGGGCGACCCCGACCAGTCAATTTATCGCTGGCGAGGCGCGGACATCCGAAATATCCTCGCCTTCGAGCGCGACTGGCCCGCTGCCGTCGTTGTAAAGCTCGAAGAAAACTTCCGCAGCACTCCGAACATCCTCGAAGTCGCTGACCGGCTCATCGCTCACAATCAAAAACGGAAAGAAAAAACACTTGTCCCCACAAGACCGCCGGGCCAGGACGCCGCCGTCCGCGAATTCGATGATGAAGCCGACGAGGCAAAGGGCGTCGCCCGGCAGATTCAGCAGCTTGTCCGCAAAGGTATCGGCTTTACCGACATCGCCGTCTTCTACCGCATTAACGCCCAAAGCCGAGCGCTCGAAGAGGCGTTTATCAGAAGCAAAACTCCTTATCAGATTGTTCGTGGCGTCGAGTTTTACAACCGAAAGGAAATACGCGACATCCTCGCCTACCTCAAAATCCTCGTCAATCCCAGCGATGAAATATCACTTCTGCGAATCATCAACAATCCCCCGCGAGGCCTCGGCAAAACCACCATCGACAAAGTCCGCGACTACGCCTCCCGCCGCGGTCTCACCTTGTATGATGCCCTCAAAAATGCCCGGCAAATCGACACAATTCCCGATGCCGCCAAAATCCGGCTCACCGCCTTTCTCAATATGATTGAAAACTTCAAAAAAGATGCGGTTCTCGACATCAGCGCTGGCGAAAATAGTAAATTGAAAATTGAAAATAGAAAATTGAGCGTTGCTCAATTGGCCGAGCGCATCTTCAAAGAATCCGGACTCGAAAAATCGCTCAAAGAGCAGGGCGCCGAAGGCAAAGATGCACTCGAAAATATCGACGAACTGATTAACGCCGCCTCTCTCTATGACCGCCAGACCGAGGCCCCTTCGCTCATCGATTACCTTCAGCAAATCTCCCTGTTTAGCGATGTCGATGTCTATGACCCCGCCTGCAGGCGCGTAGCGCTGATGACTCTGCACTGTGCCAAGGGCCTCGAATTCGACCACGTTTTCATTGTCGGCGCCGAGGAGGGCTTGTTGCCCCACGAGCAAAGCGCCGATGAGGACGACGAAATCGAGGAAGAACGCCGCCTCTTCTTTGTCGGCATAACCCGCGCAAAAACCACCCTTCACATTAGTCACGCCCGCTATCGAACAATTCGCGGCCAGCTCCTGCGAACTATTCCTTCCCAGTTCCTCTTCGAGCTTGGCCTCGAATCCTCCGAGACCGATTATGTCATTCCCGCGCAAGCGGGAATCCAGCTCTCAAATATCTCGGAGGACGACGAACGGCTTGTTCAAAATATAAAATCGAAAATTGAAAATAGAAAATTTCGTAGGGGCGATATTGTCCTTCACAAAAAATTCGGACTCGGAACAGTCAAGGACTTCACTGACATAGGCGAAGATTCCTCCGTTGTAGTCGCATTTAACACCGGCCAGGTCAAATCCCTTTTGCTCAAATACGCCAACCTCAAGAAACTCTAACCCCTGCCGGCCAAAAACCCTTCCCATTCTTTCAAAGGGAAAGCCCTGAACCAATACACCCCTCAAAAAAAGTCCAAAACCTGCCCATTTTGACACCCTAATACACCTGAACCAGTACACCAACTTAATCAGAAGCGAGTTCATTCAAAACCCACGGGATTCTCGCCAGAAAATAAAACTCAACCAAGGAGTATCCGTCGAAAGCATTGTGGTGTGGTCCTATATCGGAAGACAATATCCAAATAAAGGTCTCTTCATCGGAAGTGAACTGTAAATTCTCGTTAGCCGTCACACCCTCGGATTTCGGCGGAAGATTCCCTATGATGTGAAACCACCCTCCGTAACTGTGAAGACCACTGTGCTCTCGATTTAAATAAAAGGTCTCGGATTCTTTTCTGTAATCTATGCCAACCTGCCTAAACAGACCGAGAACATCCGGGGGGTACACAAAATTTCTGGCTCGCAAAAAATTGCGACAATACAGACAATTGCAGCGTTCCGCGTCCCCCATCGGAACCTTTGCATATGCATCTTCTGTTGCTCGCTTATCATATCCTAAAGTCCATTTTCCAAATTTCATGGTTTCCATATTTAGCCCTTGTCAGGATGGGCACGCACAAATTTATTGGAATATTGGGGAAAGCGGTATTGTTGAAAAAGTCGAGATTGCTTCGTCGCCTTGATAAATCGGGACTCCTCGCAATGACAAAAAAAACGCTTCTGTGTCATTGCGAGCGAAGCGAAGCAATCTCAAATGACAAATGTCATGTTTTTCAACAGCCCCACAGCCACCGGTTTTTATGCTCCAAGACAAAGACAATGGGGACAGCCAGTTTTTTGTGACCCAATTTATCATCTTATTTCTTGACGGCCGCTTTCGTTTCCTTTCTCTGTTTTATAATCTTCATTATTCCCCAAATTACAACCGCATAAAAAAGAAAACCAAAAGTAAGCCAGCCCAATACATCAGTATCCGATGGACACGGCTTTATCACCCCTGGAATCAAACCGTAAATAAGCATTCCTGGAACCAATAGTAATGGCCCCAAAATCTTAAATACTGTATACCAAAAAGGTGATAAGCCATGTCCCCGTATGCTGTCCACATACATGAATGTGGCAAATGCAGCAAATACAATATACGATATTAATGTGCTCTTCCATAAAAGCACACGAAATTTAAGAAGCAATCTCAAAAGCAAAATCGTTATCGTTATTCCCGTTGCCACAACAAGGAAACCTGTATATGGGTTATAAAACAACTTCTCGATCATATAAAATCCTCTTCAACTATTCCTTAGTTTTTTTAATTACCAATCCCACCCCGAAAGGGCCTGGACGTCATTATTTAACATTTCCAGAGTAATTCTTGTGAAATTTGCTGTGTCACGCAATTCCGCATCGCTTATCTTGAGGTCAACCACGTGCGGCAAGTATTCCGGCGGCATGCCTTCCCATGGTTTGTGGTCGTGGGCTGGGCAAGGATTTCGCCGTTGCCGTAGATATATGTTTTTTTTCAAAGAGCTATCTGCCGGGTCAATCTCCAGCAGTATTGTCGGCAATCCGCCCGTGATGTCAACAACATACTTTCGAGGTGTGGTAACGCTTGCCGGCCAAAAATCCCCTTCAGACGCCTTATTGATTCGCCCTGGTTTCCAGCAACTTCTTGCCCGTGCTGGTGACGTGGGAGGAGTAGTGATAGCGGTCCACCAGCTGGAAGATACCCTCTGCAACGGACTTTTCCATCTTGTCCCAGAAGCCGGGCACATCCTCATCGACGACCTTATGGCCGAAACATACGTAATCCGCCCCGACTTTGCGCACCTTCTTTACGGACTCTAACATATCTTTCTGATTCGACTTCCACTCGATGATATACCAGCCGTCGAGGTCTCCCGTAAAAAGTATTGTTTTGCCTGAACGACTCAGGACAAAGCTGCACGAATCCGGTGTATGGCCCGGCGTGTGGATGACTCGCAGCTCTATGCTGCCCGCACGCAGAATGTCCCCATCCGAAAATCGCACGTCGGGCCGAAATGGGTCAATACCTTTGTCCCACTCGGCACGGTCCGTATTCGGGTCTTTGAAGGGCGGCGTCGAATCTACATAGTCACCCGCCGATTTATGTATGGCAATCTTCGCTCCCTGCCGCTGCAGGAAGGCACAACCTCCGATATGGTCGCTGTGCGCGTGAGTGCAGACAACCATCTCGATATCGCTCGGCTTTACATTTTGCCCGGCAAGTAATTGCACTAAGGTTTCTGTCTGGTTTTGCTGCCCGGAATCAATCAGGATGTGACGGCCATTGCTGCCTTCGACCAGATAAGAACAGACCCCCAGATAAGTAGGGACCAGCTCCGTACCTTTCGGCAGCATCGCAAGCAAATGAACGCCGGGGGTAATCTCGGCCGAAAAACCGTAAGGCCCCTGTATTCGACGTTCTGTATTATGCGCACAGTTCAGATTCGTTAATGCCGCCAGGATAAGCATCCCAACGGCCACACAATGCGAGTGCACGATTTGTCGCTTCACGGTAATCTCCTTTATACAGCGTAAAGGTCATCCAAAACCACAGCCGGTGAAGCACTTATTATATCCCGGACCAGTTGAGGATTCCAGGGCTGAATCCGCCGCCATTTTCATTCTATCCCCATCGTGAAATTTATATGCGACAAACAAAAACCCCGATGGTAAAATACGCCAATCCTGTGAAAATTTGAAACTAACGGCTTAATGGAGAAAAAGTATGGCACGCAAAACTCTCCCCGCACCAACCTTTCATATCTTTTTGTTTGTCTTGTTAATCCAAACGCTCCTGTCGGCGAACCCGGGTGTAAAAATCTGGGAAGAAGCAATCACGCTGCCCACCTACAAAATCGGCGAGCCCGACTCAAACCCGATGTTCTTCAAGGGCGAGGTCTATCAGGGCGCATCAAAGGTTATTTATCCGTATCCATTCTTAGACGTCATTACCGATTCAAAAGCAGACAAGACCTGGAACGCGGTCTTTATCGAAAACGAATACCTCAAGCTTTCATTCCTGCCCGAGCTGGGCGGCCGGCTGTTCACGGGTCTTGACAAAACCAATAACTACGACTTCTTCTACCGCCACACGGTCATCAAGCCCGCTCTGATTGGCATGCTCGGCGCGTGGATTTCCGGCGGTATCGAATGGTGTGTGCTGCACCATCACAGAAACACCACCTATATGCCGGTCGATTACACCATTGTTGAAAATATCGACGGCAGCAGAACCCTGTGGTTTGGCGAAACCGAGCTGCGACACCGCATCAAATGGCTCATCGGCGCCACACTCTACCCCGGCAAATCATATATGCAGATTACCGTAAAAATTTTCAACCGCACGCCGTTTCCAAACTCGTTCCTCTACTGGGCAAACGTCGCCGTCCACGCCAACGACAAATACCAGGTTATCTTCCCGCCGAGTGTGAGCTATGCCGTCTATCACGCAAAAAACGAGTTCATTCACTGGCCTATCGGCGCCGAATCATACCGCGGCACCGACTACAACGGCGTTGACCTTAGCCGATGGATTAACCACCCTGAACCAATATCATTTTTTGCTTGGGATTTGAAAGAGGACTTCTCAGGCGGTTACGACCACGGCAAAAACGCGGGCGTCATCAACGTCGGCAACCACTATATCAATCCGAGCGCCAAACTGTGGGAGTTCAGCCCCGGCCCCCGAGGCAGGATGTGGGACAGAATCCTTTCCGACAATAATGACCCTTATGCCGAGCTGATGGTGGGCGGTTTTTCCGACAACCAGCCCGACTACAGTTGGATTGGCCCTTATGAGGTAAAATCTTTCACGCACTATTGGTATCCTGTCCGCGAAATCGGTGGTTTTAAGAACGCCAATCTTAACGCCGCCGTCAATCTTGAGTTGCTGAAAGAAGGATTTGCAAAACTCGGCTTCAACGCAACATCGGAATTTCAAAATGCCAAAATAATCCTCAAGGCCAAAGACAAGACAGTCCTTGAACAGACCGTCACTATAGCGCCTGATAAGCCGTTTGTGGCTGATGTAAATGTCCCCGCGGATACGAAACAAACGGACATTGAAGCCGCCTTATACTCAAGCGAAAACAAACTGCTCATCTCGTACAGACCCGTCGAGAAGGTGTACGACCCGAATCTGCCGCCTGTCGTTAAGCCGCCGCCGGCCCCAAAAGACATCAAATCAGTCGAAGAGCTTTACTTTACCGGCCTGCGGGCACAGCAGTTCTATAATCCCACCATCGACCCGTATCCCTACTTTGAAGAAGCCCTGAAGCGCGACCCCGGCGACTCCCGAGTCAATACTGTTCTCGGGCTGGATTACCTCAGGCGCGGTTTGTACAGCCAGGCAGAGCAGAAACTTCGCACGGCAGTCGAACGTATCGGCAAGGACTACACCCGCCCGCGATACTGCGAGCCGTATTATCAACTGGGTCTAACCCTCAAAGCGCAGGGCAAACTCGATGACGCCTACGACAATTTCTACCGTGCCGGTTGGGACTTTGCTTTTCACTCGCCGGCGTATTATCAGTTAGCCGAAATATCCTGCTCAAAAGGTAATTACACCGCAGCCCTCGAACACATAGATAACTCTCTTGCGACAAATACCGTCAACACCAAGGCCAAGAACCTCAAGGTCGCCGTTCTGCGCAAGCTTGGGCGTCTCGAACAGGCAAAACAGCTTGCCTCGGACGTCCTCGCTGCCGACCCCATCGATTTCCTTGCGACAAACGAGCTCTATCTTATTGCCTCCGCAAAAAGCAGCACGGGCGAAACAACCAGAAATCTCAACGACCTTAAAAAGAAAATGCGAGACGAGCCCCAATCCTATATTGAGCTGGCCTGTGATTATCTTAACTTCGGCCTGTATGACAACGCCATCGATGTTCTCGAACGCGCCGCCCTTATGGACAAAAAGCCCCTCAGCAGCCACCCGATGGTCTATTACTGCCTCGGGTTCCTCTATGAGAAGAAGAGCGACCCAAACAACGCCGACAAATACTACGCGATGGCAGCCAAAATGCCGCCGGATTTGTGTTTCCCCTTCCGCTCCGAAGAAATCGACGCTCTCAACGCGGCGATTGCGCATAATGCCAAAGACGCACGAGCTATGTTCTATCTCGGCAATGCCCTGTATGATAAACAGCCGGAAAACGCAATCGCCCTGTGGGAAAGTTCAGCCGACCTCGACCCCGAGTTTGCAACCGTGCACCGCAACCTGGGCTGGGCCTGCTATCGCGCTAAAAACGATGTACCCAAGGCAATCGCCGCCTATAAAAAGGCAGTCGCCTGCAACAGCAAAGACCCGCGCATCCTCGCCGAATTCGATATGCTCTGCGAGCTCGGCGCCGTTGCGCCGGAAAAACGCCTTGCAGTTCTTGAAGCCAATAAAGATACCGTACGAAAACGCGACGACTGTTTTCTCCAGTACATATCCGTACTCGTTCAGGTCGGCAGATACGACGAGGCCATCGACCTGCTCTTGAACAATCATTTCCACGCCTGGGAGGGCAGCGGCATTATTCGTGACGTGTATGTCGATGCTCACCTGCTCCGCGCCAGGGCTAAATATGTAGCTAAGGACTACAATGGCTCGCTTACTGATTCTCAGGCGGCAGTACTCACACCTCAAAACCTCGAAGTAGGACGTCTTGAGTCCGACAGGCGCGTCCCGCAGATTAACTATTGCATCGCAGCCGCCTACGAAGCCCTCGGCGACGTCAATAAGGCAAACGAGCATTACACCAAAGCTGCCGCTCCCACAAGCACAAGAACTGAGACCAGCTCTGAAACTCAATACTGGAAGGGACTGGCGATTGTTAAACTCGGCCAAACCGATAAGGCAAAACAAATTTTCGACAAACTGATTGAAACCGGCGGCAAACAACTGTCTGAAGACGCCCAAATGGACTTCTTCGCCAAGTTCGGCGAAAGAGAAACCAAAGAGATGCGGCTCGCAAACGCCCATTATGTCCTCGCCCTCGGTTGCGTCGGGAACAAGCAATATGACAAGGCGAAAACTGAGCTCCAAAAAGCAATTGAGCTTAATCCAAATCATCTTTGGGCAAAAGCCCAACTGGGAGCACTTGAATAATAACGTTTCCACGCCCGGGAAAGGAGTACGTCAAATGCAAAAACAGGTGAACCGAAGAGAATTTATTCAGATGACCCTGGCGGGCGGCGCCCTGTGCTTTGCAGGCCGCAGCGCCTTCACGTTCGCCGCTGATTCAACCGGCTCTAAAATCATCAGCCCCGGCTGCAGAACTTCCAAAGTCAAAGTCGCCCGCATCTACCTTGGCGGAAAAACCGACTTTTCCCTCTGGCCCAAACCAAACCTCGACTTCAAAGAAGAAATTCGCTCCTACGAATCGCAATTCGCAAAATTGGCCCCGCAGTTTAGCGACGTTGACTGGGCGGTGAACGAGCTTGTCGCCACGCCGAGTGCTGCCGCTGCGTTGAGAGACAAAATAGCCGACGTTGATGGTATTCTGGTCATCCATCTTAATATGGGTGTGGCCTCTGCCCTTAATGAAATCGTCAGGTGGGGAAAGCCCACGTTCATTTTTGCCGCGCCTTATTCCGGACATGAATGGACCGAATTTGGCTCTATGCGCAAAAAGGCGAACGTTGAGTGCATCCTTACCGCCGATTACAGCCAGCTTGGACCCGCCGTCAGGCCTTTCCGGGCCATCCACCACCTGAAAAATGCAAAAATCTGCAACCTCACAACCACCGACTTCACCGACTATGCCGCCCAGATGAAGGACAAATTCGGGACGCAGATACAGATGATTCCGCTTGACCGCATGCTCAAGCTTTATGATTCAATCCCTGACGCCGACGTAAAGGCAGAAGCAGACCGCTGGTTAAAAGGAGCGGAAAAAGTCGTCGAGCCGCCCGAAGACGAAATCGTCAAGTCCTGCCGGCTCGCCCTTGCTTTCGAGAAGCTGCTCGACGAGGAGAACGCAACCGTTATGACAGTCGATTGCTATGGCAGTATGTACAAGCCGTTATGCAAGACCTACGCTTTCCCCTGCTTCGGTATTACTCGGCTGAACGATATGGGGCTTGCAGGCGTCTGCGAATCCGACCTGCGATGTGCAATGACGCAGATAATCCTGCAGGGCCTGTCGGGCAAGCCCGGCTTTATCAGCGACCCCACCGTCGATGAATCCACCAACAGCATCATCCTGGCGCACTGTCTCGGTTCAAGAAAAATGGACGGTCCCGACGGCCAAATGGCGCCTTACAAAATCCGCACCATTATGGAACGCCAGGAAGGCGCAGTCGCACAGGTTCAGATGCGCAAAGGCCAAAGAGTCACCCAGGCAATCCTCGCCGGCACAGACCTGATGCCCTACTTCACCGGCGAAATCATTGACGCGCCCGTAGGAATCGAAGTTGACAGGGGCTGCCGAACAAAAATCACCGTCAAGGTGGACGGCGACGCAGAAAAACTCTGGCAAAACTGGTCGAACGGCCTGCACCGCGTCACCTGCTACGGCGACGTCAGCAAAGACCTCCGGCGATTCTGTAAATACAAAAATATCAAAATGGTCAACGAGGCCGTATAGCGTATTTGTTGTCTCCGCGCAGACAGGAGCTTTAAAATTGTCGGCCCCCGGTTTTATGCCGGGGGTTTTTTTGTGTGAATAATCATCCATTGAAACGTTTTTGCCGATACCCTATCATATCGCACAAATATCTGATTGTTTCGAGCGACGAAAGAAAATGAGTTATCTGGCCGTTCCAATCGCAGCAAGAAATTTGAACCAGGCAGAGCAGCAAATCAGGGCCGCACAGGAGGCGGGCGCCGAGATGCTGGAGCTGCGAACCGATTACCTTGTCCACCTTTCGGTCGATTTGGCCTGGAAACTTATCGCCGCCGCAAGGCAGATTGCCCCCGCCATCCCCATAATCGTTACCTGCCGGGATTATCATCAGGGCGGCGCACTTCGCCACTCAAATCAGTTGCGAACAAGTGTGCTCACTGCCGCCGTCAGGTCCGGCGCCAATTTCGTCGATGTTGAATACGATAACTTCAGGTCGGAGGCGATTCACCATAAACTCTGGCTGGATATGTCCTCCGGCTCGAAAACCCGCCTGATTTTGTCGGCCCACCAGTTCCAGAAAAAATTTGACGATATCACCGAATATTACCAGAAAATCCTCTCCGCCTGCCCGACGGCAATACCAAAGCTCGTTTATACCGCAGACCACATAAACGATTGCTTCGACGCCCTTGATTTGCTTCACAATGCACAGCACGAAACGATTTCGTTCTGTATGGGCGAAGCTGGCCTTGTTACGAGAATCCTCGCAAAGAAATTGAATGGCCTGGTCAATTTTGCAAGCATTGATGAAAAGACCGTAACCGCACCAGGCCAGCCAGCCATAGACCAGTTGAAAAAGCTCTACCGCTGGGACTCGATAAATAGCCAGACCGAACTCTATGGCGTTATCGGCTCACCCGTTGCCCATTCGCTGAGTCCCCATATCCATAACGCCTGCTTCGCCGATGCGGGACTGAACAAAATATATCTGCCTTTATTAGTGGCAGGGGGGCAAAGTGAATTTGACGCCTTTATGGATAACATTATCGCTCGACCCTGGCTCGGCTTTCACGGGCTTTCTGTCACAATCCCGCACAAAGAAAACGCCCTCGCTTACGCCAAATCAAAAGAGGGCTTCATCGACCCCGTCGCGGAGAAAATCGGCGCCGTCAACACAATTCTTATTGATAAGCCCCTCTCGTTCGGCGACCAGCCGCACATAAACGCCTGCAACACCGATTACACCGGTGCACTCGATACAATCACGACAGGTTTGGGCATAAACCGCGAAAATCTAAAAGGCGTCCACGTCGCCGTAATCGGGGCAGGGGGGGTGGCGCGTTCAATCGTCGCTGGTTTGTCCGAGGCAGGAGCGAAAATCATAATCTACAACCGAACCATCGAACGCGCAAAGAAACTTGCCCACGAATTCAAATGCGATTATGCCGGCCTCGACGACCTGCATAAACTCAAATCAACACTTGTTATCAACTGCACGAGTATCGGTATGTTCCCGAATGTTGACACAACGCCTGTCGATGCAAAGTATTTGAACAAAGATATGGCCGTCTTCGATACCGTCTATAATCCCGCAGAAACACTGCTCTTGAAACAGGCCAAGGCCCTCGGCTGCCGAACCATCCCAGGCCTCGATATGTTCATCTCCCAGGCCGCTGAACAGTTCAAACTATTCACTGGCCGCGGAGCCAATATTGAGATTATGCAAAAAATCTTGCCACAAAAATAAAAAAGCCACAGAAAAAACAAATATATTTTTTAGCCACAGAGCGTCTGCAAAATGGTAGCGATGAAGAAAATAGAGGAGCTTGGCAGGTTTTATTCAGTGGTAGTATTTGTTATACTATGAGGACAAATGGATATTCAGAAGCAAATTGAGTACTGGAGAACGGGAGCCGAGGAGGATTTTGCGGCGGCGCAGCCGTTATTTGAAAAGGGACATTTTCGCCATTGTCTTTTCTTTGTGCACCTTGCCATTGAGAAGGCGATTAAATCCCACGTCGTTGTTCAGACAAAAGATGTTCCTCCTCGCATACACGACCTTGTTCGTCTTTCTCGCATCGCCGAATTGAATCTCAGCAAAGAGCAAAAGGACCTTCTACTTGAGTTTGGGATTTATCAGCTTGAAGGCCGTTATCCTGACGCACAACAAATGCCAATGGACAGGGCCTTTGTTAAAAAGGAGCTTGCAAGGTCAAAGGAGATGTTGGAATGGTTGAAATCGCAATTGCCAGTGTAATCAAACAGTATCTTGCGGCTCTGCCTGCCGTTGGCATTCACGCGAGCAAGGGGATTCTTTTTGGCTCGTTTGCCAAAGGCGGCGGCGGCCAGTGGAGCGACATCGACCTTGTAGTCATTGCGCCGGAATTTGACGGCCCGCGTGAAGTTTCTCTTATCAAGTCACTTTGGCGGGCAACAGACACAGATAGCCGTATCGAACCGATTCCCTGCGGCGAGAAGGAGTGGGAAACGGACGAAAGCCGACCCATCCTCGAAATCGCCCGCCGTGAAGGTGTTACGATAACACCTTGAATCAGCTATCTTCCGTTAATAAAAAAATGAGGACGTCTGTGCCCTCTGTGGCGATAAAGCTTTCGTCGCTAAACCTTGCCGACGATAAGGCAGGCGTTGTGCCCGCCGAAGCCGAGCGAATTACTCAGAGCGACGTTGACCTTACACTGCTTTGCCTTCAATGGCACAAAATTTATTTTGGCATCGCAGCGTTCATCGACGTGTTCAAGGTTAATGGTGGGGGGGACGACCGATTTCTTGATTGTTTCGACGCATACAATAAGCTCTACGGCCCCGCTTGCGCCAAGGAGATGGCCGAGCGAGCTTTTCGTTGAGCTTACCGCCAGCTTGTAGGCGTGCTGGCCGAACACCGAGCGAATCGCAGCGGCCTCTGCAATATCGTTCAGTTCCGTGCCGGTGCCGTGGGCATTTATGTAATCGACCTTTTCGGGCGATATGCCCGCGTGGCAAAGCGCCAGTTCCATCGCTTTGGCTGCACCCTCGCCATCCGGCAGCGGGGCGGTGATGTGGTGGCCGTCGTCTGTAGCACCGTAACCAAGCAGCTCTGCGTAAATTGGCGCACCGCGTTTTTTAGCATGCTCATATTCTTCGAGAACCAATATGCCGGCGCCCTCTGAAAGCACAAAACCGTCCCTGTCCTTATCGAACGGTCTCGACGCGGCAGTGGGGTTGTCGTTACGTGTGCTCAGCGAGCGTGCGGCACAGAACGACGCAAGGCCGATGGGCGTAAGAGCGGCCTCGGTACCGCCCGTTATGACGACATCGCTTCTGTCTGTGACGATGTTCCAGTACGCTTCTCCGACGGCGTGATTGCCCGAAGCGCAGGCGCTCGCAACGCAGAAATTCGGCCCGCGAAGACCATAGCGGATGGCGATGTTGCCCGCTGCCGCATTGGCCATAAGCCGCGGCACACTGAACGGCGAAACCTTTCGTGGGCCTTTTTCAATAAGCGTAAGGTGCTGCTCTTCGATTTCCTTGATGCCGCCGATGCCCGTGGCGACAATGACTCCCATCCGGAAAACATCTTCTTTGGAGAAATCAAGTCCGCTGTCCTTGACGGCCTGGCTGGCGGCAGCAACCGCAAACTGTGAAAAACGGTCCATCCGCTTGCTTTCGCGATGCTCGATGTACTTCGCCGCGTCGAAGCTTCTTATTTCGCCGCCGAAATGCACGGGATATGCGCTTGTGTCAAAGGATTCAATGTTGGATACGCCGCTCTTACCCTCACAAAGCGAGCCAAAAAGCCCGTCAACGGATTCGGCCAAGGCCGTAATACACCCCTGGCCTGTGATGACTACACGCCTTCTGTTCATAGCAGGGTTTATTACTGACCTTTCTTGGCTGTGCGTGCAACGTTGACGATGTAGTCGATTGCTGCGCCGACCGTCTGAATCTTCTCGGCCTCCTCATCGGGTATGCTCATATCGAACTCGTCCTCGAATTCCATTACAAGCTCGACGGTATCTAATGAGTCGGCGTTGAGGTCGTTTATGAAGGATGTCTCGCGGGTTATCTCGGACTTATCGACACCCATTTGCTCGCTTATTATCTCTATTACCTTTTGCTCAATGGCCTGGACGTCAATTTCAGAACTCACTTGACAGTTCCTCCAAATTAAACCTGCTTCGCGTCGTTACGCAGCGGCTAAAATGCCCTTGTCCGCTGCCCAATCCGTTGATAATCGGCAGGTAATATAACCGCCTGCCAAACCATCCACAACCATTTTTTTTAAAATTTTTAAGGTTTTTGGGAATGTGTTGCCGCAAAAACCCAATGACACCAGGAAATTCCTTGTATTTTAGCGTCTTAGGCGGTGACGACGGCCAATGGTTCGACGGGAGCCCCTGCGAATAGGGGAAAATCTGCCCCTGTGAAGTCCCAGGAGCGGTTTCGGGGTAATGGGTTTGATATAGGTGAAGCCGGTACATTCGACGGGAGTAAATTCACGGCCTATAAACCTTTCAATCTGACGAAGATACTTGTGCTCTTCGCGGGAAACAAGGGTAATAGCGTCTCCCAAGGCCTCCAACCGGCCGGTCCGGCCAATGCGATGAATGTAATCCTCCGGGATGACCGGCACATCGAAATTGATGACATGTGAGATGCCGGTAACGTCGATGCCGCGAGCGGCGATATCCGTTGCGACCATAACGCGGTATTTCCCGCTTTTGAAACCGTCCATTGCCCGCTCGCGCTGGCTCTGGTTTCGGCCTGAGTGTATCGCCACCGATACAATGCCGGCCCCTTCGAGCCGCCGGTTAATCCTGTCCGCGCCGTGCTTGGTACGGGAAAAGACCAGCACGCTGGTCAACTGGCCGTTTTCGAGAAGGTGCAAAAGAAAAGCAATTTTCTGCTCCCTATCGACAAAATAAATATTTTGCGTAATTGTTTCAATGGGGTTTCGCGGCCTGCCAATCTGAATCATTATGGGCGACTTCTGCACGCCCGCGGCCAGATTGCTTATTTCCGGCGTTACAGTGGCCGAAAAAAGCATTGTCTGGCGATTGGTGGGTATGGCGGCGATGATTCTTCGCACGTCCCTGATGAATCCCATATCGAACATTCGGTCGGCCTCATCCAGTACCAGCACTTCGACGTGCCGCAGGTCGATAGTGCGCCGTTGCATATGGTCTAACAGTCGTCCCGGCGTCGCAACAACAATATCAACCCCGTTACGAAGCGCGTTAAACTGCCCCTTGATATTTACGCCGCCATAGACGGCTAATGTCCGCAAAGTCAGAAATCGGCCATAGCAGCGTATTGCCTGTTCGATTTGTACCGCAAGCTCGCGCGTCGGCGTGAGGATTAGCGAGCGGACAACCTTCCTTTTGGACGGGTGTTCGTGGCTTAGCCGGTTCAAAATCGGCAGCACAAAGGCGGCGGTCTTGCCCGTGCCCGTCTGGGCGCAGCCGATAATGTCTTTGCCCGCAATTGCCGCTGGAATCGCCTGCGTTTGAACTTCAGTGGGAGCGATGTAGCCCGCGGCAAGAATACCCTGCACTAACGGGTCCGAAAGACCAAACATCTTAAATGGCATCAGTTACTCCTAAAATGAATTCCGTGTCACGCACGGAATGTTCCTCCGTTGCACTGCGTGTTATAGAATGCCCCTGTTAGACATTTGCAGCGGATTTTTCATTGGCACAACGCTGATATTCTTCCATTAAGCCGTCAATAAGCTCCTTGACGGAGACGAGCTTGTTAACTCTATAGGCGTTGGCGCCGGCGAAAGCAAAGCCGTGTTCGAGGTCGCCTTTCTTGGCGTTGGTCAGGGCACGGCCGATACAGTAGGGGACGTTTTTGAAATCACAGCTTTTGAGGCACTTCCAGTTACATTCGAACGGTTCCTTACCGCCCGATGAGATGCGGTCAAGAAAGTCACAGCGTATGGCTCTTCCCGGCAAGCCGACGGGACTGTCGATAATGATGATGTCGTCTTTTGTGCAGTTCAGGAAGGTCTGTTTGAATTCATCTGAGGCGTCGCACTCGAATGTCGCGACGAATCTTGTGGCCATTTGCACGCCATCGGCGCCCAACTGCATAAATTTGTAGATGTCCTGGCCGGTGTATATTCCTCCGCCCGCGATTACCGGTATGTCCTTGGCAAACTGCTCCTCGTATGGTTTTATCGCGGAGATTACGTCGGGCAGTATCTTTTCCAGAGCGTAGTCGGGGTCATCAATCTGCTCTCTCCTGAAGCCGAGGTGTCCGCCTGCCATTGGCCCTTCGAGGACTACGGCATCGGGCACGTGGCGGAAATGTTTGGCCCATGCCTTGAAAATGAGGTCAGCGGCCCTGCCCGAGGATACGATGGGGACAAATTTGGTGTGAAGCTGGCCAAGCGAATCCAGCGGCAGTGTCTTGGGAAGCTTTATCGGCAGCCCAGCCCCGAGAAAGAGGACATCGACGCGTTCATCCACGGCACACTGGATGAGGTCGTCAAAATCCGAAAGGGCCACCATTATATTAACGCCGATGATACCGTCGGTGTTTGCTCTTGCCGTCGCTATTTCCCTTCGCAGCGCTCTTGTGTTTGCCTCGTTGTAATTTGTGCGCCAGTCGGGCTCAAACTGGCCTATTCCCGCGGTAGCGATAACGCCGATAGCGCCGGCGGTTGCAACGGCGGAAACCAGCCCCGACAGAGAAATGCCTACCCCCATTCCTCCCTGAATGATTGGAACCCTGGCCTCAAAACTACCTATTCTCAGTGGTGGTATCTTTTCAAAAACCATATTTCGCTCTCACTTAACATTTACAATACTGCCCGGAAAGTGGGATTCCGGTTTTTGCCGGCATTATAGAGTATGGCGATTCTCCTGGCGAGAAAAAAAATAAAAAGACAATTCTTCGGGTGCGATTCATCAGGCGGATAACTGGGGACAGGCGAAGGACGATAGAAGACGGACTACGATATACGAAATACGAACAACGTGAGACGCACGACTAATTTACATCGCCATACCGCCGTCAATACACAAGACCTGTCCCGTAATGTAGCCGGCATCGTCGCTGGCGAAAAAGGCAATGGCCTTTGCCACGTCGTCAACGGTGCCGAACCGGCGAAGCGGAATAAGCTCTTTCACGCCCTCCTTGACCACGTCAGGCAGCTTATCGGTCATATCGGTAATGATAAAACCCGGTGCTACGCAGTTGGCCGTGACGTTCTTGCGGGCAAGCTCGCGGGCAACGGTCTTGGTTAATCCTATCAGCCCGGCCTTGCTTGCGGCGTAGTTGGCCTGGCCTGCGTTGCCGATTATGCCGGAGACCGACGAAAGCGAAATAATTCTGCCCCACTTGTTGCGTATCATTGAACGGCAGGCGGCGCGTATTGCCACAAACGCGGCACGCAGGTTCACTTTCAAGACGGAGTCGAACTCCTCATCGGTCATTTGCAGCAGCAGCCGGTCGCGGGTTATGCCTGCGTTGTTGACCAGTATGCCTATGCCGCCATATTGCTCGGCCAGCTCTTCGAGAATCTGCGTAAACTGGTCGGTGTTGGTAATATCGACGCATTTTGTGATTACCTCGAACCCGGCCTGTTTAACAACCGATTCCATCTCCGCCAACTGTTGTGCGTTGAGGTCGAGAGCCGCAACGATTCGCCCCTGTTTCAATAGTTCGAGTACGACGGCCCGGCCAATACCCCTCGCCGCTCCAGTCACTACCGCAAGTCGTTTTTCAGACATTTCATTTGTCTCCATTTAACTGTCACGGATTAACGCTGCTGATATTAACCAAAACAACACAAAGACACAAAAAAAATCCTGGTGTCTTCGGGCAGTTTTTTCGGGAGGACATCGAGCGCAATACCTGCGATGCGTGAACGAATAATCCCGGTCTGTCCGTCGGCTGGACTGTTTCCATACTTACGCCAAGATAAAGCGACTGGAAAACAAAGTCAAGACAGCGAACGGCCATAAGTGTGTGGCGGATGCGATTCACGTCTATAGGTAAAAAATGGATTCCTATTGGCTCGGCCATCCCTGCCCTCGCAAGTTGTAGGCAGGGGAGCGAACCTGTCTTGCCTGTCCTGAGCTTGTCGAAAGGGCCGTTGTCGAAAGAGACGAACGGGCTCAAGACAAGTTTTAATCCTGCCGTGCCGGGACGTTACTTTATTACTTCAACAAAGAACCCAATTTTTATTGATTTTACAGGGTTAATGTGGTATGTATAGGTTGCCTTTGCAGTGAACGAGTGTTTGTGTGCTTTGCAATGGCTGATTTTTCAGGAGGCCCGGAGGTGAGAGACCGAAGTTTGTTGACGTTATCAAATGGGGGCAGGGCATATTCTTTCTACGTTTTCAAACCGTCATTATTTCACTCAAAAACGCCTTTTCAGGAGTTAATCCAATGACTAAAACAATGACAATCCTTTTAATGACAACTATTTTCGCTGTTTTTCCTGCCATCGGCCTTGCGAACTCGGCCCCAGTGGTCAGCAACGTATCGGCCAGCCAGCGGGCGGATGATTCAAAGCTGGTCGATATCTATTACAACCTCGCCGACGCCGACGGCGACCTCTGCACCGTATGGGTCGTAATCAGCGATAATGGCGGCGCAACCTGGACTGTTCCAGCGATGACCTTTACCGGCGCTGTCGGCGCTAATATCGCCCCCGGCATAGGTAAACACGTCGTTTGGGATGCAGGCAAAGATGTCCCGGGCAAAGTATCTAACCTTAAAGCCCGTGTCTATGCCGACGACGACCAGGGCTTATCTCAAATGGTTCTGGTGCCCGCAGGTTCTTTCCCATATCAGAACACCACCGACCCCACCCAATGGGTCTATGTCCCAAGCTTTATGATAGATAAATACGAAGTTACAAATCAGCTCTACTGCCAGTTCCTCAATAACGCCGACCCAAATTCTGAACACTGGGACTTGCGGATGGAGATAGCAAGAACCGGAAGTCCGGGAAGCTATTCTTATACAGTCAATCCCGGCAGGGAAAACTACCCTGTTCGTTATGTTTCTTATTACGACGCAGTTGCCTTCGCCCAATGGCTAAGCCAGACCTACGGCGTAAATTATCGCCTGCCTACTGAACAGGAATGGGAAAAAGCCGCCGCCTGGGACCCAGTCCAGCAACACTATTACATCTATGGATTTCACCAGGACACAATCAGTTGCCCCTGGTGCAATTATAACAATTGTTACGGCGGCCCATTACCGGTCGGTTCTTTTAACGGCACCGGTGGAAAAAACAACGCGTATAGCTATTACGGCTGTTATGATATGAGCGGAAATGTGTGGGAATGGACATCCAGCGACTATGGTGCTGATCGCATTCTCCGCAGCGACTTTTGGTACGGCGGTAACTGCCAGTCGTGGTATCGGTACAACATCTATCCGTGGATTCGCGACAACACCATCGGGTTTCGGTTGGTCCTGGACTTAAATTAACACTTTGTTCTTTGAATTGGAGATTCTGTAGGATTCTCAGGTATGCACCGACGAGTTTTGAAAACCTTTGTTTGCGTCTTTCTCATGTTGTGTTGTTCTGCCGAAGAACTGTTTGCCGATTTTGACTCTGCCGACTCGCCCCAGTTCTATGTCAACCTCCTTACAGAAAGGGGCGCTCCCAGCTTCGATTCATCTGACAGTCCAACCTTTGCCCTCGACCTGCTCGGTATACGCCGCGTATGGGCCGATTCGGATTCTTTTTCTTTTGACTGGCTGGCAAATTCGCAGCCATCTCAAGGACCTTTAAGGCCGCCTCCTTCATGCCCACCGGATGACCTGCTTGAACAATATGATTCAGTAAATAATAGATGGATTGCAGCTTCGACGTTTCCCGCCATAGGACAATCAGTTATTGTCCTTAATTTCGGCTGGAACAGTGAACCTAATACACTGCTTGATTTAGCTTCGGCCATATCTAATAGAATTCCCGGTATTTATATCTACACATGGGATTGGTCGTATTTTCCAAATGACACAAAAGGCGACGCCAATCCAAATGACAAATCAACGTCGGAGGATTTCGCTCTTATTAAGGAGTGTCTTATACCCATTGTTCGATATGAATGTCTGTTTGTTGATGGTAAATTCAGGGATGAACTCATGAAGACCAAGACCAACGCGGCAAAGCACGGAGTTCGTTTAGGTGATTCACTTTTGGCTCACGGTATAAGACCCGACCTGCACAAGATTCATTTGATTGGCTCAAGCTATGGAGGCGTTGTCTGTGCAGAAGCGGCAAAGATGCTGGCTAAATCCGGATCAAAAGTTCAGCAAATAACTACCCTTGATACACCTGCTGTTTATGTGCATGCGGTTAAGGAGTATATCGAACCCGAGTTTGCAGAAAGAGTCGAAGTACTTTACTATGACTGGCATACTTGTCTAGCTGGTGGGGGAACTGGCGGGCCGGTTAAGACAAACGAATCAAATGTTTTCAATCTCAAATTGAACCCGCATCATTATCCATTACCCAGTGACTTTCCACTTCATTTTCGTGTTTCCGACTGGTATGAGGAGTCCATAATCAACTCGAATTCGATTTGCGAAAACGAATATGGCTTTGGATGGTCAGTATCTCTTAATCCAACCGGCTGGCATTGGGATGATTGGCCTTTGGGAAATGAAGAGGAGACGCGGGACGGCAAAGGTTGTCTTACATCCATTGTTGATTTGATTGCAGAAGATGTGATGAAAGCAGGTGACAAAGTAAAAGATACATTTGATTCTGCTAAAACATTTTTCGGTAATAATGCCCTTCTTATTATTGATAAAATAAAAAATTCATCAGTTAAGTTGTTTCCGCCTGAAGAAGTGCAGCAGTCCCAATACGAAATATTTACCTTTGCTAAGATGGATTTATTAACCGATACGAACGATTCCTATATATATAAGGAAGTTAATATACCGCCGGGGTCTGATGAGATTGCATTAGATGTTCGTTTTAGTGCAGTCGGAGAAGGTGATAAACTTACGGTATCCGTCGGGGATGAAATACTTATTGTCATTGACGCCTATGCGTCAGGAGTTTCTGACATATATCAGACATATTATGCATCGGTAAGCGATTATGCAGGACAAACTGCTATTGTCCAGATTGCACTTCGTTTATCGGGAACGGGCCAAACAGTTGCACTTATTGATAATTTGCGATTCACTCAATTAACTCTTGTTGAGGATATAACAGGGGACAAGGTCATCGATACGGTCGATTTAGAGGTTCTTGCCGATAATTGGCTTGTAGTTGGTTGTGATTACCGTGAGCATTGCGAAGGCGCGGACATCGACAGAAACAATAAAGTTGACTTTACAGATTTTGCCCGTCTTGCTTCTTATTGGCTCGAATCCTTTTGAACGGCTAACGAGGTGTTCATACCTTCCTAAACGTTGCCTTTTGTCAACATTCCGGCCTGGGATGAAAATTCTATTCGATGACGTGGATGTTTTTCTTGTGGCACATATCTTTGAGGATTTTGGGCCAGACAGTGGCGGAGACCTCGCCGATGTGGGCCTTTTTTAAGATAATCATAAAGGTACGCGATTGCCCGACTCCGCCGCCTATGCTGAGCGGAAGGTCGTTATTCAAAACGCCCTGGTGATAAGGCATCTTCATAAAATGAAGTTGATTGGTAATCTGGAGCTGTATTTTGAGCGTTTCTGCGTTGACGCGAATCCCCATACTCGTCAGCTCGTGCCGTCGTTTTGTGATGGGATTCCAGACGAGGATGTCCCCATTAATGCCGTGAGTGTCTCGTCCGGTTTCAGCAGAAGTGTCGGTCACCCAGTCGTCATAATCGGCTGCCCTCAGTTCGTGCGGGTAGCCGTCCTTGAGCGTCCAGCCGATGCCGTAAATAAAAATGGCCGGATACTCCTGAACAATCGCGGTTTCGCGCTGCTTACGCGGCAGGTCGGGGTATTTGGCGAGAATATCTTCGGCGTGAATGAAAGTGAGTTTATCGGGCAAATTCGGATACCTGCCGTTATTAAGTTGCGGAAACAGTTTCTGGACTTGGGTTTCGGCGCCCTTGATGACCTTCCAGATTTTCTCAACGACTTTCTTGAGGAACTTGAGGTTTCGCTGCTCTTTTGTTATGGCTAACTCCCAGTCCCACTGGTCAACGTAGGCGCTGTGGTCGTGGTCAAGAAAATAATCCTTTCTGACCGCCCGCATATCGGTTAGCAGTCCCTCGCCGATTTTCATACCGAACTGTTTGAGAGCGACGCGTTTCCACTTTGTCGCGGCCTGGACAACCTGGGCCTCTATGGGATTCTTGTTATGGTCGTTTGAGATATGGAAACCGATGGGCGTTCGCGAGCCGTCACGGTCGAGATAATCGTTGACGCCGCTTTCGACATCGACAATAAGAGGAACCGTGACGCGAATCAGATTAAGCTGCTTACAAAGATTCTTCTCGATATAGTCCTTGGCCGCGTAGATTGCCAGTTGCGTTTCTTTCGGCGACAGCAGCGACGTGTAATCCTGCGGGAGGATTTTCTCCAACTCTGCATAATCGCCGATACCCGGTCCCGCCAAATCCGCTTTCTTGTCTGCCATTTAAATATCTCCTCACAAGTCAAAGGTACATTCATACGACCATTGGGTGACAGTATATGGGATTTACCCATAACTGCAAGAGAAATAAGAGCACAAGAACACAAGTGCACAAGAGCAGGGGGGTCAGGATTTCAGGAATTCTGACAAGGACTGGGCGGAGGAAAGGTTAATGATGTTGGCCTTTCGGTTGATTCTTTTCATCAGACCGGTAAGGACCTTGCCTGGGCCGATTTCGTAGAAGACCTCCACGCCGTCAGCTAACAGCCGTTCCATACATTTTTGCCACAATATCGGTGCGGTCAATTGCTTAGCCAGAGATGAGCGAATTTGGTCGGCGCTTGTGTAGTAATCGGCGGTGACGTTGGCGATTACCTTCGGCCCGGCGGGGCTGGCTATGCTGGTCTGAGCAAGGGCCCGGCTGAGCGCTTCTGCGGCTGGTGTCATCATCGTTGTATGAAATGCGCCGGCGACCTCAAGTCGCACGGCCTTGATTGCCCCGTATTTTTCGGCGAGCTTCTCTGCCCGCTGGCAGGCGGAAACTTCCCCGCTGATTGCGACTTGTCCCGGGCAGTTGAAGTTGACGGCTTCGAGGATTTCACCCTGACTTGCCTCCTCGCAGAGTTGGCGAACCTTATCTTCGTCGAGGCCGATTATGGCGACCATACCTCCCTTGGATTTATCAGCAGCCGTCTGCATTGCCTCGCCTCGCTTCTTGACCAGCATCAGGGCGTCGGCAAAGCTAATCAGGCCTGCGGCGTAAAGCGCCGTGTATTCACCCATACTCAGTCCTGCGGTGATATCGGGTTTTATTGCAGCGGTCTTTTCGGCGGTTCGCACAACTTCAAGAATTGCCGCACTTGTTGCGAAAATGGCCGGCTGGGAGATTGTGGTCGTATTAAGCGTATCGGCAGGACCCTCAAAACAGATTCTGGCGACGTCGAATCTGAGAATGTCGTTTGCTTTTTGGAAGATTTCCTTTGCAGCGGGGAACGCATCGGCAGCGTCCTTACCCATACCGACAAATTGTGCCCCTTGCCCGGGAAATAGAAATGCGGTTTTCATATTTATCGTTTCAGCTCACACGGTTAGAAACAGATTACGTTGGCGCCCCAGGTCAGGCCGGCCCCGAAAGCGACGAAAATGATGATGTCCCCGCGTTTGATTCTGCCTTGGCGGACACACTCATCGAAGGCGAGGGGCACCGACGCGGCGGACGTATTGCCGTATTCCTGTATATTTATAAAGTATTTTTCAGGGGGCAGTTCGAGCCGCTTTGCGGCGGATTCGATGATGCGAGCGTTCATCTGGTGGGAGATAACCATTTGAACATCGTCAATAGTCAATTTGCAGTGTTCGAGGCATTCGGTGACGGTTTCGACGATTCTGCGAACGGCCTGCTGATAAACCTCCCGGCCTTTGATTTGCATATAGACCATATTGGGATTTGCGAGTGGTTTGTCGGAAGGATAGCGAGAACCATAGGCGTGGCAGCTTAGTGCCTCCCAGGATGAGCCGTCCGAATACATTGTGCTGTATATGACGCCTCTGTCGCCGTCACTGATTCGCTCCAGGACGACCGCTCCGGCGCCGTCGCCGAAAAGGATACAACTGGTGCGGTCTTTCCAGTTTGTAATCTTGGTAAGTGTCTCGGCGCCAATGATAAGGGCATTTGTGAATCGCCCGCTTTCGAGGAACTGCTGAGCGATTGCAATTGAATAGATAAAACCTGAGCAGGCGGCGCCAACGTCAAATGCAAAGGCGCTTTTGGCACCGAGGGCATTCTGGACAAAGCAGGCGGTGGAAGGGAAGGGCATTTCGGACGTGATAGTGGCGATGATGATAAGCTGCAAATCAGCGGCGTCGAGCTTTGCGTCTGCCAGTGCACGTTTTGCGGCCTCGGTCGCCAGCAGGGCGGTCGTCTCATTTTCGGTTGTAATATGTCGTCTTTTGATGCCGGTGCGGGTGGTTATCCACTCATCGCTCGTATCGACCATTTTTGCCAGGTCTTCGTTGGTAAGGATTTTGGCAGGCGCAAAAGAGCCGTGACCGGTGATGACTGCGCGAAAGGCAGGGCAGTGTCCTGGCTTATCTGATTTGTCCATCCGTGATTTTTACAGCCGAGCCGGCCTGGTCGTCATCGTGTGAATCATCGTGGATTGCGGCGGCTGTCAAATACTCCATTATTGTATCGTTCATTTTTTCGGTGTGGTACTTCTTCGATGCGAGAACGGCGTTCTTTATGGTTCTTGCCTGGCTGGCGCCGTGGCAGATAAGGGCCGTGCCGTTAACGCCGAGCAGCAGCGCCCCGCCATATTCGTGATAATCGTATTTGCGATAAATCCTTTTTATAACTGATTTGAACCTGAGCGCCAGCAGGAACATCTCGGTGGAAAGTTCCTGCTTGATGGCCCTAAAAAGGCCGTCAACGAGGCCTTCGGTGAGCTTGAGCACCACGTTGCCGACAAAACCGTCACAGATGACAACGTCGGTGACGCCACTGAAGATGTCGCGTCCTTCAACGTTGCCGATAAAGTTCAGCTTGGAGTCGGCCTTGATAAACTCGCGGGCTTTTTTCACGATTTCGTTGCCCTTTGCGTCCTCCTCGCCGATGCTCATAATGCCGATGCGGGGATTAGAAATACCCAGCAAATGATGGGAGTAAAGCGAGGCCATTATCGCATACTGATAGAGGTTGATGGGTTTGCAGGCGATGTTTGCGCCGACATCGCAGATAGTGACCGGGCCGTGGAAGGTCGGAAAGACCACTGCGATACCCGGACGATTGACGCCCGGCAGATTTCGCATACGCATCTGGAAGGCGGCGACACAGGCGCCGGTGTTGCCGGCGGAAATAACCGCGTCCGCCTGGCTGAGCTTGCCGAGCTTTGCAAGCACACCAATCGAGCTTTTCGGTTTCCTCCGCAAGCTATCGACCGGCGGGTCGTCCATACCGATGACATCAGGGGCGTGAACAATTGACACCCGGCCTTCTGTTAGCTTTGCAGGGGGAATGCGCGGCTCAATAACCTCCGTCGGCCCGACCAGAATAACGTGGTCGTCGGCAGCAAGAAAATCGAGGGATTCTAGGGCGCCGGCGATTATTGCGTCGGGTGCGTAATCACCCCCCATTGCATCAACGGCAATGCGCATTTGACGTTATTCCTCTTCCTTCTTTGCAACTTTGAGCGTAATTTCCGGGTTCAGATAGCCGCAGTTAGCACAGGCAGCGTGCGGTAATTTCGCCTGACCGCACTTGGGACAGACCGAGTAGTTGACTGGCTTGAGCGCATGGTGACTGCGACGTGTACGGGTTCTGCTTTTACTTTGTCTTTTTGCCGGTAACATTCACAAGTACTCCAAAAATTATCTCTGGACAGCACAACACAATATGCAACACATTGAAAGTGCTTACATTAGTTGACCACACCAGTTTTGTCAAGCCGAATTTCCGGCTGATAAACACCCAGGAAATTACCTCAATTCTGAAGCCGGCAGTGCACCTAAGGTTCCCCGCAGGCACGTTCTATACTCGCAATCCGGGCGCAGCCCCGACAAAATCTGAACGCCGCCTAATTCAGCCGACTTGTCAATTGAATGGGCACGGCGGGTCTGACCCCGCCGTGCCCTTGAACTCATTTACACTTCACACAAACAAAAAAGCTACTGAGGCATCCACAGATTCATTCGTTACTAACCTCCTTTGATGGCGATGCTCATCATACCCTTGACCGCTGATGACGCGGTGGTAACAGTCGTGTTGCCGTAAGCCCCGGCGGTCGCCTTGACGCCCGTGACTATACCAAGCCCGCCGCCGTTCCCTGAGTTCCTGGTATTGTCGATACGCTCGGTGACATTTGTCAGGTTGCTGTTTGCCCATGCCGAGAAGTTGGCCGTGCCAGTTGCATCAGGCAGGTTAGTGGCAATGGCCGCCACGACAAGGGTATTGGCAACCGTTGTGGTCGCTCCTGGAATGGAGCCGCTGGTGTCCGACGTGGTTTCGACGCCGCCCGCCGTAACGTCCCAGGGGTTACCGGAGGTAATGGCGCCACGAACTGCAATCATTCTGCCAATCTGATGGTTGCCTGAGTCAGAAGTGGTTGGAGCGCCTTGGGTCCCATTATACCGCGACCAGAAGACCGTAAGCCGGGTAGCGCTGCTGCCGCCGGCTGTTCCGGTTCCCTGCGGCGAATTAGTAACCGCAGTCCACGTCCCGCCGTTCTGGTTGGAAATCGAGATGGCCTGATTGGCCGTCTCAAGAAACAGCAACAAGATGTCGTTCGTCGCGCGGCCCGAAGGAAGCGCTGGTGTAATCGCTCCCGTGCCGGATGAGACGGCCCCGGCCGCGACGAACGTTGGTGTTGTGACTGCTGCTGCGGTCGTGAAGCTCCACACAACACCTGTAGTTGTCCCGCCGGCGTTCTTCTCATTGATGCGCCAATAGTAAGTTGTACCTGCGTTCATTGTTCCGGTATCGTAAGTTGTGCCGGTCTGATTGACCACAAACGGCGGCGAAGTGAGCGTACCGAAATAGACATCATGGGAAGTTGCGCCTGCACCTGCCGTCCAGCTCAGGTCAGCGGTTGTGCTTACGCCCATTGTGCCGTTGGCGGGACTCGGATTGCTTGCCTGTCCCGGCGGCGAGACCTGCGGAGTAGCTGAGACAACGTTGGATTGCCCGCTTTCACCTGCCGTGTTTTCAGCAGTGACATAGTACCAGTATGTGGTACCGTTTGTGACAGAGGTGTCGGTCCAGAAAGTGTCAGTGGGACTTGCCTGCCAGTAGTAGTTGCCGCCCGTACCGCGATAGACCTTGTAGTTGTCAGCGCCGGTTGACGCATCCCAGTCGAGATCAACCTGGGCATCACCGGGCATCGCAGTCAGATTGGCGGGAGCAGCCGGCGGAGTCGGGCTACCGGTACCTACAGTACCATTTACAACCAGGTCCATACCATCGCCGTTTCCCATACCGACCGACTCATAGACGTTGTCGTAGCCGTGCACGTAGAGGCGGAACTCGACCGCACCGGTCAGGGCGGTGTGGCCCGTCAGGGTGACAGTGTGGATGGGAGCACCCAAGTTTGCCGACTCAGTGAAACTACCAACCTGCTGACCCTCAGTGAAGCCGTTGACGCTCGAGAACAGCGTGAACGTGCGTGTCCTGTTCTGGCTGACCGGCCTGATATCCACGCTGGTGAGGGTCATCTGATAGCCGGATTCAGGGGTGATAGTCCAGGTGAAATACTCATTGCCTGCTATGGCCGCCGCAAGCGTCAGGGAGGTCTGGTCAACGGCAGTAAGGCCGTTGCTACAGTAGTCCATTGGCGTCAGACCCGGTCCGATGCTGGCAACACCGCTGGGCGCGGTCGTGGAGATGTGCGCGGCAGTGACGTCGGCAGTTGATGATGATGCGCCGCCTTCACCAACAAAGTCCCACGCGAGTAATTGGACCGGGGCAGCAGTGGCTGTGGTGAAGCTCCATATGGCGCCCGTTGTGGTACCGTAAGCGTTCTTTTCGTCGATGCGCCAGTAATAGGTGGTGCTGTTGGCCATCGTCCCAGTGTCGAAGGTGGTTGCGGTCTGATTTCCTTGGAATGTACCGGGACTGGTCGTGCCGAAATAGACATCGTGGCTCGCTGCACCTGAACCAGCCGTCCAGCTAAGGTCAGCGGTTGTGCTTACGCCTGTGGCGCCGTTGGCGGGCGATGGATTACTCGCCTGGCCCGGAGGCACTGCTGCTGCGGTGGTGAAGCTCCATAGGACGCCATCCGTCGTTCCGTAGTCATTCTTTTCGTTGATGCGCCAGTAGTAGGTCTTGCTGTTGGCTAACGTACCGGTGTCGTAAATGGTACCGGTCTGGTTCTGAATGAACGGGGGGGTGGAAGCGGTGCCGAAATAGACATCGTGGCTTGCTGCGCCGGAGCCGGGCGTCCACGACAGGTCGGCAGTTGTGCTCACGCCGGTCGCACCGTTGGCGGGCGATGGATTACTCGCCTGACCCGGGGGTCCGACGACATCGCCTAACAGGTCACGAACGGCGGCGAACTTGTAGTTTCTGTCGGGGTTGTGGTAATCGTCGGTCAGACCCCACGACCCATACCTGTTATAACCACTGGAAACCGCCAGGTACATGACCAAATCACCACCGAGCGGGAACCAGTTGTCTCGCAGGTCGTGGATATAAACGTCCTTCATACCCGATGCGCGTTCAGCCCCGATCTTGTTCGCAATGTTAGTTGTATCACCGCCGCCGGTATCGGAGCCAGCCTCATAGCACAGGGACTTCAGACCCCAGTTGTTGGCAACGTTAATCACAAGGGTTTTGCCTGCTACACTGCTGTTACTGTTGGCCCACATCGCATCGAGAATCTGTTGCACCGTCCCCGTCGTACAGACGGGATCGCAGTTGTGGTACGGAGCCCATCCGCACCCCCAGATGTAATTATTCGGCGGGCCATAGTTGGCGTTTATATAGTTGAGCTGCTCTGTTTGTTGCCCGTCCGGCGGCCACCAGCCAATCTGCCAGCAAAGCACAACGCGAACCCTGGTGTTGATGGCCGAGGCGCCCCAGACGTTCTTGAAAAGGTTGCTGATTTCAACAGTCCGCTTGGCATATTGTGTTATATAGCTTAACCCTGCCGCATTAGCGGCGGCAAGATTCCACAATGACTGCGGAAAGCCCCAATTCCAGACCTCGTTGTCGTATTCAACATAGAGCGTGCGGTCAGCATCGAGATTGTTCTTGAGCAGCGTGGCCAACTGCGTAACGTAATTGTCCGTAGCGTCAACAGGAACATGGATCCAGGCGTCCTTGTGGACCGTGTTCACGAACTGCACCACGTACTCCCACGCCGCACCGTCCTTCATGTGCCCTGGTATATCCCCTGATTGCCCAGCATCCGTGGTCTTCCTTCGATCAGACCACTCCCGGACTGCGGGATAGGTGCCATTTATGCAGTATGCGCTGCCGCAACCCCGAAGGGCGGCGAAACTCGCGGAGTTCAGGCAATCGAGATACGGCGTATCGAACAACTGCGTCGTGTCGAGCGGATACCCCGGCCGGATTACCTTGAGATTGGTGAATCCGGTGTTTGTGGCACTGCCGGACGTCCGCTTGGTGTCTGTGAACTTCAGAACAATCAACCCGTGTTGTGGCCCAGGTGCTCCGATGATAATATTGAAGGTGGTCGTATTTGTGCCGGAGTTATACACCTGGTTTGCGATTGTGTACGGACCTTCGGCGCGAGTAAGCGTTGCTTGACCGTTAAAGGAGCAGCTGTATGTGCCGCTCATATCGACCCGGTACTGTTCGGGGTCGTCTATCGAGCCGCCCCATTCAGCCACAGGCCGCCCATCGTAGATATACTGTGCGTCGCAAGTGGGCCAGCCGCTGGCGTCCACGTCACCTGACGTCAGATCGCTCCCATCGGCTTTCGTATACCTGTAATCTTTAGCTAGGTCTACCCACACGATACCCGCACCTACCCCGATCTTACCCGGATAAGTCTGGGCACAGACCTCTGAGGCCAGAGCGAGCAGTAAAACAAGATTCGCTAAACAAATCAATTTCTTACACATAGTTTTCTCCACATATTATTAAAACTTACATTCAAAAACACGTTTACGCATTACTAATGACAGATACTCCGGTGTGGTTTCCCCGCTCCTGACTAATCACCTCCTTTCCGAAGCGGCTATTGGTGAGCTGAATCCAATTTACACATCACTTGGATAGGCACGGCGGGTCTGACCCCGCCGTGCCTATGAACTTATTTACATTTCACGCTCGCAAAAAACTACTCAGTCGTCCTGGGAGTCATTCATTATTAGCTTCCTTTGAGCGCGATGCTCATCATACCCTTGACCGCTGATGACGCGGCAGTAACAGTTGTGCTGCCGTAAGCCCCGGCGGTCGCCTTGACGCCCGTGACTATACCAAGCCCGCCGCCGTTGCCTGCGGTCACAGTATTGTCGGTCCGCTCGGTGATACTCGTCAGGTTGCCGTTGGCCCAGGCCGAGAAGTTTGCCGTGCCGCTTGCATCGGGCAAACTCGTGGCAATGGCCGCCACAACAAGAGTATTGGCCACCGTTGTGGTCGCTCCCGGAATGGAGCCGCTGGTATCTGACGTACTCTCAACGCCGCCTGCCGTAACATCCCACGGGTTGCCCGAGGTAACGGCGCCGCGAATGGCAATAATCCTGCCAAGCTGATGGTTGCCTGAGTCAGAGGTGGTTGGAGCACCCTGGCTGCCATTATACCGAGACCAGAAGACCGTAAGTCGGGTGGCGCTGGTGCCGCCGGCTGTTCCGGTCCCCTGCGGCGAATTAGTAACCGCAGTCCACGTCCCACCGTTCTGGTTGGAAATCGAGATGGCCTGATTGGCCGTCTCAAGGAACAGCAACAGGATGTCGTTTGTCGCGATGCCCGAAGGAAGCGCTGGTGTTATCGCACTCGAGCTGGATGAAACGGCCCCAGCCGCGACGTACGCGGGTGCTGCCCCTGCGCCTGCTGTTGTGAAGCTCCACACAATGCCTGTTGTTGTCCCGCCGGCGTTCTTCTCATCGATGCGCCAGTAGTAGGTGGTACTGTTGGCCATCGTCCCGGTGTCGTATGTTGTTCCTGCCTGGTTGCCTCGGAATGTACCCGGACTGACCGTGCCGAAATAGACGTCGTGCGAGGTAGCGCCTGAACCGGCGGCCCAGGTTAAGTCGGCGGTTATGCTGACGCCGGTAATGCCGTTGGCCGGGTTCGGATTGCTCGCCTGACCCGGCGGCGCCGGAACCGTTCCCGTCAGCTTCCCTGTGCCAAACAAACTGGGGTTCTGCCAGGAGTTGTCGTCGGTGGCAAACCACGCCTTCTTGCCGTCGCGCGTCCCGCCGTCGTCATCATCGTTGACCTGCACGTCTGTCCCGATGAGGTTATTCGCAACAGGGGTTACGCCCAGCGTTGACCACGGCACCCGGACCTCCATCCGGTAGCCGCCCGTGATGGTCGCAAATGCCTTCACTACGCCGGTGGAATTGTTAACCGAGTTGGTGCCGATATAAACATTGGGGTCGTTGTAGCGGAAACCATACTGGAAGTCGTTGATGCCGTCATAGCTTGTCCCCTTGCTGTTGTCCGCATCGACGAAAACCTCCACCGTGTCATCGTCCCACGGGCTGGTCGAGTCGGTCATAAACACGTCATCGGTAATCTCGACGAGATAGTAAAGATTTGTCGAATCCCACATCGCCTTGAATGTCCCCGACAGGTCCGCACTTGAGGATACCGTCCCCAGCGTGATGTTGTTGATGGAATACGCGGGGGCGATTGACCAGGCGCTGTCAACGGAGCCATCGATTACAGGAGCCGTTGCCGTCTGTGGTATGTTCGCATCCGATATGACCGGATACAACTGCGTCTGCGGGATGATTTCTCTCGGCTGAGATGCACTTGACCATTCGAGCTTGGCGATTGCGCCGCCGGTGTTTTCATAGTAGTTCATTTCGATGTCGTACTTTACACCCGCGGTCAGGGTGATGGTGTTGGAGTCAACGGTAGAGGCATGGTCGGTCCAGTTGTTGATAATGAGCTGACCATTGACCCAGAGGCGCACGCCATCGTCAGAGGTTGTATAGAAGGTGTACGTCTCGCTGTAAAGCGGCTGAACATCCCCAGTCCAGGAGACGGAGAATGTATCAGCGCCGATAGCCGGGTCGGGCGAGCCGCTGCCCCAGTCGAAATTGACCGTCGCATCCGTGCGCGTCAGGGCAAATGCGGTGAAGTCCATATTGTCGTAGTAGTCGCCCGTTAAACCCGTGCCGTTGCCCGGAGCGGGCCCCGAAGCAGTCGTAAAGCTCCAGACGACGCCCGCCGTTGTTCCACCGGCGTTCTTCTCGTCAATCCGCCAGTAGTAGGTAGTGCCTGCAGTCATTGTGCCGGTATCGTAAGTTGTGCCGGCCTGGTTGCCCCGGAACGTACCCGGACTGGTCGTGCCAAAATATACATCATGTGATGTTGCTCCGCTGCCGGCCGTCCAGCTTAAATCAGTTGTGATCGCCACGCTTGTTGCACCATTGGCAGGACTCGGATTACTCGCCTGTCCCGGAGGTGCAACCGCCTGTGTAGTAAAGCTCCAGACGGTACCGGTTGTCGTTCCGCCGGCGTTCTTCTCGTCGATTTTCCAGTAGTACGTCGTGGTGTTGGCCATTGTGCCGGTGTCGTAAGTCGTGCCTGTCTGATTGACGACAAAGGGTGGACTTGACGCCGTGCCGAAATAGACGTCGTGCGATGTTGCGCCGGAACCTGCCGTCCAGCTCAAGTCAGCGGTCGTGCTTACGCCCGTTGCACCATTAGCCGGGCTGGGATTGCTCGCCTGACCGGGTGCTGCAACAATGGTTGTGAAGCTCCAGACAACGCCGGTAGTTGTGCCGCTGGCATTCTTCTCATCTATACGCCAGTAGTAAGTAGTGTTGTTGGCCATTGTTCCCGTATCGTATGTCGTTCCTGCCTGATTGCCTCGGAATGTACCCGGACTGGTCGTGCCGAAATAGACATCGTGCGACGTCGCTCCGGCGCCTGCCGTCCAGCTCAAATCGGTGGTGATTGCCACGCTTGTCGCACCATTGGCAGGACTCGGATTACTTGCCTGTCCAGGTGCGCCGCCCGTGGTGACAGTCACGTTATCGATGGTGGATGCACAAAGGGCACCGCCGTTGTGGCTTGTCACTGCAAGCCCGATATAGACATTTGTCGCCATAGAGATGGTCTCGGTGCCGATTGTCGTCCAGCTCGTGCCGTTGCTCGATTGCGAAGCAGTAAACGTGGTGCCTGAACGAGCGATTTTGACCCAGTATGGCGCCGTCACGACATCGCCCGCTGTGTGAGCGGACGTACCATCGGTGGCGGTCCTGTGCTGGAAAGCCGCGCCGTTGCTCGGGGTGATGACCATCATCGCATGCTTCGACCCGCCGGTGAGCGTCTCCCGAATCATCGCGCCCGCCTTGGCCCAGCCGTCAGTGTTCTGCTGCGTGGCAACACGAGCAACGATTTGACCGTCGCCGCTGAGCGACTGATACACGAACTGGAACTGGTCGGAATTACCCCAGATGTCCGCGCCGTCGCCGTTAACGGTAAATGTGCCACTGGCGTAGGAGGCGGAACCCGCAACACTCGGGCTTCCCACGTCCTGATTCAGCCACGGGCTGGGTAGCCCCCCACCTACGGTAGTGAAGCTCCAGACGGCTCCTGTGGTGGTGCCGTTTGCGTTCTTCTCATCGATTCGCCAATAGTAGGTAGTGCCATTGGCCATTGTGCCGGTATCATACGTCGTGCCGGCCTGGTTGCCCCGGAATGTACCCGGACTGGCCGTACCGAAGTAAACATCGTGCGAAGTTGCCCCAGAACCGGCTGTCCAGCTCAGGTCGGTAGTTATACCCACGCTCGTTGCACCATTGGCAGGACTCGGATTAGAGGCCTGACCAGGAGGTGCAAGGGCAACGGTCGTAAAGCTCCAAACGGCTCCGGTAGTTGTGCCAGCGGTGTTCTTCTCATCAATCCGCCAGTAGTAGGTCGTGCTGTTGGCCATCGTGCCGGTATCGTAGGTTGTACCTGCCTGATTACCCCGGAATGTACCCGGACTGGTCGTGCCGAAATAAACATCGTGTGAGGTAGCGCCTGAGCCGGCGGTCCATGAGAGGTCGGCCGTGACGCTGACGTTCGTCGCACTATTTGCCGGGCTTGGGTTACTCGCCGCGCCGGGCGGCTGTACGCCGCCGGTGCCTATCATCTCTCGCACTGCCTGGAAGAGGTAGTTGCGGTCGGGGTTGGCTAAGTCATCGGTAATTCCCCACGCACCATAGCGGGTGTAGGCGCTTTGCAGAGCAAACTGCATGGCGATATTGCCGCCGAGGTCCCAGAAATTTTGTGCGAAGTTCTTCTTGTAGATGTCTTTCATACCGGCGTCGCGGACGGCCATTATCCTGTTGGCGATGTTGGTTGTGCTGCCGCCGCCGATATCGGGTCCGCCCTCGTAGGAGCAGACGCCGCCGGGCAGGGACCACGAGCTTGCCATCGAGATCCACTGCTGTCGGCCGGTTCTCTGACCGTCGGTGTTTGCGCTCATATCGTTGAGAATTTGCTGGACGGTGTAGGTTTCGGTTCCCGCCGCGCCTGTTGCCGCGTCGCCGCCATAGTAGAGCGTTTCGGAGATGCAGTATATGTAGTTTCTCGGCGCGCCGTACTGGGCGTTAAGGAAGGTGAGCATTTCGCCGCACCTGCCGACGACAAAGAAGTCGGTGCCGACGCCGGCCAGTACCCCTCTGATTCTCTGGTTGATTTGGCCGGTCCCGAATACAGAGGCAAAGATGTCCACAATCTGCTTGACCCTTCTTGCGTGTCGGCGCTGTGTCCAAACCTCCTGGTCGGTGGAGCCGTCATAGTTGAGGTTTGAGCCGCCGCCATTGACCTCATTTACTGCAGCGGCCTTGTTCCAGGCGTACTGCATAAAGCCCCAGTTCCACATCTCGTTGCTGTGCTCGAGGTAAACGTTGAGATTGCTGTTGAGATTGCTGTAAACAAGCTGTGCCAGTTGCTGGATATAAGCGTCGTCAACGGCGACGGGGATGTTAATCCAGAGGTCCATATTGACCGTGTTGCAGAGCTGAATCACATACTCCCAGGGCCAGCCGTCCTTCTTGTTCAGCGCAGTCATTGTGCTGCCCCAGCAGGCGTCGGTGGTCTTTTTTCGGTTGGACCAGTATTGCAGAATCGGCCCGTATGCGTCCCACTCGACGTTGCCGTTTGTCTGGGCTACTCCCATAAACCTGATGACGGCAAAATCAGCGCTCGTGATGCAGCTGATAAGCTCGTTTCTGAAAAGCTGGGTAGTGTCGGCCGGGTAGCCGGGACGGATGCAGCGGAAGTTGGTGAGGCCGTTGCCCGTCGGGCTTGTCGGCGTCCTTTTCGTATTCGTGAAGGTCATTACAATCAAGCCGTGTTGCGGGCCGGGCGCTCCGATTACGATATCGAAGGTGGTGGTATTGGTTCCGGAGTTATATACCTGGTTGGCAATTGTAAAAGGACCCTCGATGTGGTTGAGGGTTGCCTGCCCGGTGAACGTGCATTTGTAAGTTCCGCTTCTGTCAATCCTGTACTGTTGGGGGTCGTCGATGGAGCCGGACCATTCTGCGACGGGTCTGTAATCTACGACCCATTGTGCGTCGGTTTTGGGCCAGCCGTCGGCGTCAACGTCCGCGCTTGTCGGCTCAATCCACCCGCCTAAACCATCCGGTTTTCCCCACCTGTAGCCCTCACGGACGATATCAACGAAGACGTCCCCGGGCGCCTCACAACCCATCCTGTCCTGATATGGTGCCGCCGGCGACGCTGACGGCATAATCAGAATCGCAAAATACATTGCATAAATCAGCTTCTTAATCATAACTCGCTCCTTCGTATTCGTTTGTTGAGTGTATATGAAAACACGTGCCCCTCCCGCAGCTTATGCTTCATTCTCTCACCTCCTTTCGTGGATTCAGCCAAAACGCCGGGCAAACCCACGGGCACAAGGCCCGTGGGTTCAACCGGCTTTGATATTCAGTCCTTCAAAGTTGCATTGACAAACAGGCGATTAATAGCGGGCATTTATCCACGTGGTAGCTCCGCGCCACTTTGGTGCGGCGGACGGTGCCTGGCCAGTGGAAACTTTCAGCCCCCAGCAATCGCCGACGAAGCAATACTGGTTGAATACACCCTCGCAGTACGGCTCGATGGCGTTGAGGGCATTGATGTATAGCTGCTCCTGAGCAGGGTCAACTTGAGCAGTGGTGCAGCCGCGAGGGTCGCTGTAGTTGTCCGAGCCGCCTTCGTAGCAGATTAACTTTATGCCAGTGCCAACCAAACTGTTGTGCGCCCAGAGCATCAGATTGCCGATGTCACCGACACTGGTGCCCCAATAAGGAGCCGCTGCCCAGGCATTTGGCATCGTGCCGTTCGGATTTATCGTGGAGTTGTTCAGGCACGCAAGCTCGCCGATAATCTGATGGTTGTAGTCATATCCGCCCCAGTTGTAGCCAACCTGGCAGCCGATGACCTTCACTAATCGCGGGCTGTTCACGCCGAACACGCTCTCGAACCGCTCGAACAGGCGCACCGAGGCGTATATCTTGTACTTCCACCAGGGTTCGGCATAAGCGCCGACATCCAGATTTCTGATGCCGACCGCCGTCGATTGCAAATCGCAGTACGTGGTCTGGTAGAAGCCCCAGTTCCAGCACTCATTCGAGTACTCGACATAGACCTTCAGGTTGCTGTTCAGATTGTTATACAGCAGAGTGGCAAGCTGCGTCTGGTAATCGGCGTTGGCCGCGTGGGGTACAGTCACCCATATATCCGCGCCAATGCGGTTGCACAGGTCAATCTGCCATTCGTAAGCGACGCCGTAACCGTTACCTGCCGATGAACCGTCGGAATTGAGCAACGGGACGGTATTGCCGGCGTAATAATGGTTGGCGGTCTTCGGAATACGCTGACTCCAGCTCGTAACAGCCGAACCGTTGGTAATTACCCAGTCCATAAACCGCAGACACTTCATCTTGGACTCCTGCAGCTCACTGACGAAGGTCGGATTCCACGGATTGGTGGTCGTTGCCCAATTAACGCCGCTTGCGAAGTAATGGTTCCAGCCGCCGTTGCCCCAGTCGATTCGCCAGAAGTTGCAGCCCACGGTCATTCCTGCAGGAGCAGAAACCACGGTGGTGAAGCTCCAGACGACGCCCGTTGTGGTGCCGTAAGCGTTCTTTTCATCGATGCGCCAGCGATAAGTGGTGTTGTATGCCAGGGCGCCGGGGTTATAGGTAGTACCGGCCTGGTTCTGGATAAACGGTGGAGTGGTCGCCGTCCCGAAATAAACATCGTGGGAGGTAGCCCCTGAACCAGCCGTCCAGCTTACTGTTACAGAAGTGCTGACACCGGTTGCGCCGTTGGCCGGACTCGGACTGCTCGCCTGACCCGGAGGCACTGCTGCTGCGGTGGTGAAGCTCCAGACGATACCCGTTGTAGTGCCGTTGGCATTCTTTTCATCTATGCGCCAATAGTAGGTGGTGCCGTTGGCCATCGTGCCGGTGTCGTATGTAGTACCGGCCTGGTTGCCACGGAATGTACCCGGACTGACCGTGCCGAAATACACGTCGTGGCTGGTTGCTCCAGAGCCGGCAGTCCAGCTCAGGTCGGTTGTCGTGCTCACACTCGTTGCGCCGTTGGCCGGACTCGGATTCGTCGCCTGTCCCGGTGGGCCGCCGCCCCCGTACTGCACAACAAGCTGAGGCGGATTTGCGCCCTCTCGTGCACACATGCTCCACCAGTTGCTATGACTGTTCGATATACAGAAGGTAATCACATCGTCGCCCGTCGCCTGGGCGGCCACATAACTGGTTACGGTGAATTCATACCAGCCGGCGCCGGTTGCTGAAGCAGAAGCCATCTGGGTGCTCCCCTGTGTCGGGAGTGTGCCGCACTCTGTCCAGGTGTCGCTGCTCGCGTCGTTGACATAAATGGTCAGGGCCTGGGCACTCTCATAATAGAGTCGCAGCACAGCAGAGGTGACCGGCGTGGGGACGCTTGCCAGGTCGAACTTCATAAAGATGTGGTTCCACAAGCTGAAACTCAGCGAGCCCGTATCACAGTTGCCGCTTTGCGAGCTTGCATCTGCGGTCGGATTGAGGGTTGTCTGGCCGCCGGCACCGGCCGTTGTGAAGCTCCACACGGCGCCGGTGGTTGTGCCGCCGGCGTTCTTCTCATCGATTCTCCAGTAGTACGTCGTGCTGTTTGTCATTGTACCGGTGTCGTATGTTGTACCGGCCTGATTTCCCCGGAATGTACCCGGACTGGCCGTGCCGAAATAGACATCGTGCGAAGTAGCGCCGGAACCAGCCGTCCAGCTCAGGTCGGCTGTTGTGCTCACACCTGTTGCGCCGTTGGTCGGCGAAGGATTACTCGCCTGGCCGGGGGCTGCAACTGCCTGTGTAGTAAAGCTCCACACGGTCCCCGTTGTTGTGCCGCTGGCGTTCTTCTCATCGATTCTCCAGTAGTACATCGTGCTGTTTGCCATCGTGCCGGTATCGTAGGTCGTTCCTGCCTGATTGCCCCTGAATGTACCCGGACTGGCCGTGCCAAAATAGACATCGTGCGAGGTAGCGCCCGAACCAGCCGTCCAGCTCAAATCAGCCGTCGTGCTCACACTCGTTGCACCGTTGGTCGGCGAAGGATTGCTCGCCTGGCCGGGTGCTACGCCTGTCGTAGTGAAGCTCCAGACGACACCCGTTGTTGTGCCGCTCGTGTTCTTCTCATCGATTCTCCAGTAGTACGTCGTGCTGTTGGCCATTGTGCTGGTATCGTAAGTTGTGCCGGTCTGGTTGACTACAAACGGAGGTGTAGCAGCCGTGCCGAAATAGATATCGTGCGATGTTGCGCCGGAACCAGCCGTCCAGCTTAAATCAGCGGTCGTGCTCACACTCGTTGCACCGTTGGCCGGACTCGGATTGCTCGCCTGACCAGGCGGTTGAGGTCCGCCTCCTGCCGCCAGCTTGGCGGTTGCAAACAAACTCGGATTCTGCCAGGAATTGTCGTCGGTGGCAAACCATGCCTTCTTGCCGTCGCGTGCGCCGCCGTCATCATCATCGTCAACCTGCACATCCGTTCCAATGAGGTTGCCTTGTGAAGGCGTTACGCCTAATGTGGACCAGGGTATGGAAATTTCCAGATTGTAGCCGCCCGTTACAGCGACCATACTGAAGACGATGCCCGTGGTGTTCGTCGCCGAATTGCTGCCAAGGTGAATCGTCCCGTCGTTCCAGCGAAAAACATACTGGAAGTCGTTGACGCCGTCATAGCTTGTACCCTTGCTGTTGTCGGCGTCGATGAAAATCTCAACCGAATCATCGTCCCACGCGTCTGTTGAGTCATTCCGCAGCGATTCATCCGTCATCTGGACGAGATAGTAGAGTTTGCTGCTGTCCCACATCGCCTTCCAGTTGCCCGAAAGGTCGCTGTCGCCGGATACCGTACCGACCGTGATATGGCTGATAGAGTATGCGGTTGCAGCCGACCAGGCACTGTCAACAGTGCCGTCTATTGTAGGCGCTGTCGCTGTCTGGGTGATGCTTGCATCCGCTGTAATGGGATACAGTTGCGTTTGTGGGATAATCTGTCTTGCCTGGCTGGCGCTCGACCATTCGAGTTTGGCCACTGCGCCGCCGCCGTTTTCGTAGTAATTCATTTCAATGTCATATTTGGTGCCTGCTGTCAGGGTAATGGTGTTGGAGTCAACGGTAGAGCCGTGGTCGGTCCAGTTGTTGATAATGAGCTGGCCGTTGACCCACAGACGAACACCGTCATCGGATGTGGTATAGAAAGTGTACGTCTCGCTGTAAAGCGGCTGGACATCTCCAGACCAGACCACAGAGAATGTATCTGCTCCAATAGCCGGGTCGGGCGAGCCGCTGCCCCAGTCGAAATTGACCGTCGCATCCGTGCGGCTCAGCACAAGCCCGGTCAGGTCCATATTGTCATAGTAATCCCCCGTAAGACCCGTGCCGTTGCCGGGTGCCGGGCCTGACGTGGTTGTGAAGCTCCAGACGATGCCGGTTGTTGTTCCATTGGCGTTCTTCTCGTCAATTCGCCAATAGTAGGTGGTGCTTGTGGTCATTGTGCCGGTATCGTAAGTTGTGCCGGTCTGATTGACCACAAACGGAGGCGGATTGGCCGTGCCGAAATAGACATCATGCGATGTAGCGCCTGAACCTGCTGTCCAGCTTAAATCAGCAGTTGTAGCTACACCCGTTGCGCCATTAGACGGATTCGGGCCGCTTGCCTGCCCAGGCGGAGCGCCCGCTGCTGCCTTGAGCGCGATGCTCATCATGCCCTTGACCGCTGATGACGCGGCGGTAACAGTCGTGTTGCCGTAAGCCCCGGCGGTCGCCTTCACGCCAGTGGCTATACCAAGCCCGCCGCCGTTCCCTGAAGTGACGGTATTGTCGGTGCGCTCGGTGACACTTGTCAGGTTGCTGTTTGCCCATGCCGAGAAGTTTGCCGTGCCGCTTGCATCGGGCAAACTCGTGGCAATGGCCGCCACGACAAGAGTATCAGCAACTGTTGTGGTCGCTCCTGGAATGGCGCCGCTGGTGTCTGATGTGGATTCAACGCCGCCTGCCGTAACATCCCAGGGATTACCGGAGGTGGGACAACCGCGAATCGCAATCATTCTGCCAACCTGATGGTTGCCTGAGTCAGAGGTGGTTGGGTTGCCTTGTGTCCCATTATACCGCGACCAGAAGACCGTAAGTCGGGTCGCGCTGCTGCCGCCCGCTGTTCCGGTTCCCTGCGGCGAATTAGTAACCGCAGTCCATGTCCCGCCGTTCTGATTGGAAATCGAGATGGCCTGATTGGCCGTCTCAAGAGACAGCAGCAAAATGTCGTTCACCGCTATGCCCGAAGGAAGCGCTGGTGTAATCGCCCCCGTGCCGGAGGATACGGCCCCGGCCGCGACAAACGTGGGCGCTGCGACCGCTGCCTCAATTGTAAAGCCCCACAAAATCATAAGAGCTGCAAAACTTATAAGACATTTTGATTTGAAGTGCATAATTCTTCCTCTCCATAATTAGTGGTTGTTGCTATGGTTTTGGAATTACTTACGTTAGTAAATAATTACAGAAACAGTATTTTAGGTGTATGGTTCACTCACCTCCTTTCGAGTAGTTTATAATCAGTTGCTATTCGGATTTTATATGGCGTCTATATCAATCGCGCTTTACGCGCGCAAAGTCCGCAGTGGTCTGGTATTGTGGGATTGAACGGACTACGTTTAGTCGTAGGGTCTTATCGCATCCCTGCGTGGCCGCGGCCGAATCCGTAATGAACGTGCTGTGCCACAGCATCATTTCGTGCTCCCCACCAATGCAAAAACAGAGCCGGAAAACCGTTCAAGCAATAGGGGCTGTCATCGTGGCCTGGTGATTAATCCACAAAAGTTTGCCAGCATCGAAGCCGAATGAACACTCCTCTTTCCTTTACTTTGGTAACGTGCATTATACATCAAATTGAAAAACCTGTATTCGTCGTTTATCTTTTTCTGGTAGTTTTGTCAAGAGAGTTTTGCACGTATTTGTCATTTTTTTTCAAATTTTTTTTAGCTGCTTCTGTTCACCAGCTTCGGCCAAATAAGCAGTAGGCGGTATGGACAGACAATCTGTCAATAAAAAGCAGGGGGGGTGTGACAGCATTATGGCACTGTGCGCAAAAAGAAGATTTCTATTCGCTGCACAACAGGATGTATAAGAAATGCGTCGGAAGTGCTGGTCAACAGCTATATGGGTGACAAATGAGTCCGGAAAACAGGCCGCATAATTATTGTCATTTTCCCATTGAATTTGCGTGGCGAATATTGTAAAAGAGTAGGCGTTATTGATTGAGCGGGCTGGGCTTGGCCGCTCAAAATTAAAAAAACGCCAATTGCCGGACGATTAAAATAAGCAGTCATCGAGCAATGGCAAGAGACCCTAAGAGAAAAGCGCTGTATGAGGTACTTGGCAGAGCCGGTTCTAAGTCCGGACATTTAGGCGATTTAGAGCAGTTGCATCCGAAAGCGCCCGAGAGTGAAAGCACTGCCCGCGCAGGTGCGCTCGAACCGGCAGGAGAGACGACGTTTCGCTGGCGCAAGCACCCGCGGCTGGTGCAGTTCAACGCCGGCAGGTTGGAGTTTTCGCTGCCGTATCAGGTGGCGATTGCCTTTGTGCTGGGGCTGGTGCTTCTGTTTTTGGTCAGTTTCCGGCTGGGACAGTACACCGGCGGCGGCCGACCGGCAGGCCAAACCGGCGTTGTGCCGAAGTCGGCAGGGCGGCCCGTTGCTGAAGCGGCAAGGCCGACTGTACCGGTCGAATCGCCTGCAAAACCGGTCTTGCGTGATGAACCGACCGGCTCGAAAGGCAACAACCGAATAGTGATACAGACCTATCAGGTCAGGGCGCACTTGGAGCCCGTGAAGCAGTACTTTGACAATTTGGGCGTTCAGACAGATATAATTGAGAAAGATGGCTGGTATTATCTTGTGACGAAAAATAAGTTCGATAATCCTGATAAGCCGGGGACGGATGGCTTCACCGCAAAACAGAAGATAATCGAGCTTGGCGCCAGGTATAAGGCGCCGCAGGGCAAGGAGAGTTTTGCACCTCGGCTTTTCAAGGATGCTTATGGTATGAAGTTTGATGAGTGAGTTTTAGGAGAGATTTTGAATGTCAATGGACCGTTCTTTGAAATTGAAGGGAGCACTGACAAGGCATCGCAACATCCTGAGCAGGGCCGAGCGGATAAAGCGCCTGCAGGACGAGGAAAAATGGATAGAGGGTGATTCGGTGTTCGGACTTCCCAAGGTAGCACATCGCAAGAGTCACGCTGGTCACAAGGCGGCTGTGGCAAAAGAAGCAGTGCCCGGCGCCGAGGGAACCGTTGGCGTTGCCGCAACGGCGGCTGGGGCCGAAGCGCCTGCAGCACGGGCGCCTGGCGCCAAAGCTGAAAAAGGCGCTAAACCGGCCGCAAAGCCGGAAAAGGGCGCTAAGCCAGCCGCAAAGCCCGAGAAAGGTGCAAAGGGTCGTAAGGAAAGTTAAGGTGTAATGTAAAAGCCGCACTGCCGGTCAGGTAAGCCGATGCCGGATTGTGGCTTTTCCTGCGCGCGGCAGGGGGGTGACAAATGCGGAGACGACGGCCGGCAGATAAACGGCCAATCGCAGGTTTTTCAGTCGGGGATATGAAAAGTATTCTATCAGACAGAACCAAAATGATTGACGCCAGCGGCATAAGGAAGGTGTTTGCACTGGCGGCTACGCTTAAAGACCCCGTGAATTTTTCGATAGGTCAGCCGGACTTCGATGTGCCCGAACCGGCAAAAGAGGCGGCAATAAATGCGATAAGACGCGGTCAAAACAAGTATTCGCAGACAGCGGGCGATAACGCGCTCATTGAAAAAATATCAGGCCGGCTGGGTGCTGAATTCGGCTGGCCGAAACCGCACGTCCTTATAACAAGCGGTGTAAGCGGGGGGCTTCTCCTTGCTTTTATGGCCCTTGTCAATCCGGGCGATGAGGTCATAATACCCGACCCGTATTTTGTAATATATAAACACGTGGTGACGATGCTCGGAGGGAAATGCGTCTATATTAATACATATCCAACTTTTAATATATTAATAGATAATATATCGTCTATAATCACAAATAAAACAAAGCTTATTATACTTAATTCACCCTGCAATCCCACGGGCGCCGTCTATTCGCGCGAGCACATAAAGGCGATAGCGGACCTCGCGTCCAAACACGACATTCCCATCCTGTCGGATGAGATATACAATGAGTTTTGCTACGACGGCGACTGCCCAAGCGTTGCACAGTATTACGACAATACGCTCGTTCTGCGGGGCTTCAGCAAAACGTACGGTATGACCGGCTGGCGGCTCGGTTTCGCGGCTGCAAGCGACCGTCTCGCCGACCTTATTGAGCAAATGACCCGGATTCAGCAATATACGTTTGTATGTGCTCCCACGCCGTTTCAACAGGCGGCCGTTGCGGCCTTGGATTGCGATATAAGCAAATATGTCGCTGATTACAGGCGTAAAAGGGATATGATTTACGAGGGACTTAAAGACAAGTTTGAGCTTGTCAAGCCGGCAGGGGCGTTCTATGCGTTTGCCAAAGCGCCCGGCAAATCAGGAACCGAATTTGTCAACGAGGCGATAAAAAACAATGTCTTAATCATCCCCGGCAACGTGTTTAGCCAGAAAGACACGCATTTTAGAATCAGCTACGCCACAAGCAACGAGAAAATCCGGCAGGGAATCGAAATCCTCAGAAAACTCGCGTAGCTCGCTAATTTCGAGTCAACATTTCCTAATTTCCAGGCAAATTTGGAATTTTAATAGTTTTGGTGCTTGGGATTTCGGTTTTGTTATTTGTAATTTATAACGTCCCATAATATATGTTATGTTTCATTCAGCCGCAAAAAAGCTCAAAAAACAGGGCGTAGCTGATTCTCGATTACTTATTTGCTATGGCCTTCAACGATTGCAATTTCGTCCGTCGTCAGGCCATATAGCTCATACACAAGCGAATCAATCTGCCTGTCCGTCGCCTCTATCTCTCGCTTCATCCTCTCCTTCTCCCCCGGAACCTTCGCCTCCACCAACTTCTTGTGCAATTTCATCATACGCTCTACCAATTTGAACATTTTATCGTGCATCCGTTTGTCATCGGCGTCGCCAAAATCAATTTCCCGAATGGGAAGTTTAAATAGTTGAACTGGTTTAACTTCTGGGAATACCCTAGCTTTCTCACCTACGAGATCGCCATAGATTAACTTCATAAGACTTGAATTCAATAATCCGAGCAAGTATTCATATTTAATTATTGATGTATCTGGAAGTTGAATGATAAGACCGCTTTTAAGACAATACCAACCTGCAGAATCAAATGTGGCCATTATGCGATCAGCAGTTTGACGTATTAAGATTTTTGGGCGTTCGAACAATTTCGAACGTCTAGGCCAATTTAATGCAAACCAGGGGATTTTGCCGTTCGAAGCCTCTCTCCGTTTGAGTAATTGTTTCTTATACGGAAGTAGGGCCGATAGACAATTCGGATATTCATCGATATTGGTACTCGGTGTTGTATATATTAACTTCTTGCCTGATTTTGGAGTCAAGGCATATCTATGTATTTCACCGCCCACAACAAGTTTTCTCATAATCAAATTTTCGAGATGCAATTTCTTAATAGAATCGGGCGAATAGACATAGGCTTTATCTAACCCAGAACTAACCCCCGTAGCTACATCTTCAGCAATATTCTTAAGTGGTGTATACGAGTAGCACTTTTTAAATAATGAAGGATATTCTTTCAAATCTAAATCATAAGTTGTTGATGTCGTTCCAAGTGAGTTACTATAATTTATCACTACTGTCCCGTTATAAGTCGAATAAAGACAACTGGTTATGAAATTGGTTAAAGCTGTTTTGCGACATATTGTTCATAAGTACTTGTTCTATCGGCACTTGCTCGAAAAGTACAATGCTGAGA